>Ga0183100_1000037_pt1 | contig 228802 bp, 214 predicted proteins | sample Biomet2_FD_127789 | JGI IMG/M metagenome (GOLD analysis project Ga0183100, IMG submission 127789) | Microbial communities from bioreactor (seeded with anoxic lake sediment) at LBNL, California, USA - Biofuel metagenome 2 | ecosystem: Engineered > Bioreactor > Anaerobic > Unclassified ...
TCCTGCGGCAATGCTTTCAATTCTTCGAGAGACAATTCCAAAAGCGGTATCGCTCCGGTTGTCCCATGCACTTTATTGTTGGCAATTGTCATCCAGTGCCGCGCTTGCGTAAAGCGTTTTGAAAGAGCCACTTGCGCGGCGTTAAGAGAGCCATTCGCGCGCATGGTTCGGAGCCAGTAGCATACAGGGAAAGAGCCATCTCCGCGAGGAGATGGCCCCCTCGGCTTAATGCTTCTGTAACCGCATAGATTGTTTGCCCTGAATGATAACCGTGTATGCTTGCGCTGAAAGACGGTCTGTTATCGCTTCAGCAGCAACCGGAATCGGGATCTGATCCAGCCATTCGGGCGGTTCGAATTGTGAAACAATGATGGTAGCATGTTGATGATAACGACGATCGATGAGCGAGAGCAATAGCTGTGTGTCGTCCTCCTGGATCGGAAAAAGTAACCACTCGTCGATGATAAGAAGTTCATAGTTTACGAACTGTTTCCGCAGACGATGAAACGCTTCTCTCCCCCTTTCTTTTGCAAGTTTTAGTTCGTCAATCAAGTCAGGCAGCTGGATGTAACGAGTGGATAGATATCGTCTGCAGGCAGCCTGCCCCAGCGCTTGCGCAAGATAGCTCTTCCCGGCACCAGTCGGCCCGACAATAAGGACGTTTTGCGCGTGGGGAATGTAGTTGCAGGAAGCAAGTTCTAGGATAAAGTTGCGATCGAGATGGCGGTCAGGCACATAGTTTATATCTTCTATGCAAGCAGAAGAGTTTTGAAATTTGGCCTGATGGATCAGTCGGTCAAGTCGGCTGTGCTGACGTTTGGTGAATTCCCAGTCGACCAGAAGCCCCAGTCTTTGGTGGAAATCCATTTCCTGATAGCCGATCTGTTCTTCCTGTTGTTGTAAAGCTTCGACGAAGCCGGTCAGTTTCATAGATTTCAGCTTGTTCAAGGTTTCGTTATTCAACATGCTCAGACCCTCCGAAATACTCTGCACCGCGCTGAAACCCGCGTTTCGCCGATGGCTTTAGATTTTCTTGCTTTGCTGTATTTTTCGGAGAGTCCATGTCTTTGGACAGAATATTTTTGACTTGCTGGTATGTTGGAGACGTTGTTCGCAAGAGTAGGATTCCACATGCACGTTCCAAGCGCGTATCGCCGTACTTGTCCTTCAGACTGAGAAGACCGAAACAGGAGCGATATGCCTGCTGTTCAATAACCGCTCGGTCCAGAATTGCTTGAACGGCCAGTCTTGTATATTTACCAACCTTTTCTGCCCAAGATAGAAACCGATCGCGATTCCAATCTGCAAAAAAGAGTTTATCGGGCGGCATGTGTTCTTGAATCGTTGCATAATTATCCTTGCCCCAGAGCCTTTTATGAGACGCGATCCGCTGATGGTGATAGAATATTTCTACCGTGTTTTGCGTTGCCCTGACTTCTACTTCTTCGCCCAAATACTCAAAGGGTACCGAGTAAAATTTGTACTGAAAGGCGATATGGCAGTTAGGCTGAACTTTGGGGTTGGCCCATTCGGCAAGCTCATACGGTGATTCGGGAAGCGGGAGCATATAGTCCTTTTCTTCAGCAAGGTAGGACATCCATCGGCTCTCGCTTTTCCCTGTTAAAGGAGCTTCGTTGATCTGTTCCAAAGCGATTTCAATACGATTTTTCAAGTCTGCAAACGACAGAATTTGAACATTCCTAAGCTTTGCTAAAATTCGTCTGGAAGAGATGAGAACGCTGTTTTCCGCAGAAGATTTATCCCGCGGTCTCCTTACTCGAGCTGGAAGAATGACGGCTCCGTAATAGGATGCCATCTCCTGGTATGTCTTATTGAGTTCGGGTTCGAAAAATATCGGACGCTTTACACCGCTCTTTAAATTGTCCGGCACCAGTGTTTTGGGAACACCTCCGATGTAGTTAAAAGCATGGACGTGTCCAGTAATCCAGGCGGGCAGCTTTTCGTCTCGGAACGGCTCTACATAGATGAGTTGGCTGCAGGGTAAAACAGCAACATACAAAGAAGCCTCGGACATTTTGCCGATTTCCGCATCGAAATATGCGATTTTTGTGCCAGCCCAATCAACTTCCATAGATAACGCCGGTTTGTGTTCCAGTCGGATTGTTGCTTTATGGACTTTTGCAAATTTGTGATAATAGCGTCGGAATTGAGTCTCCATGTAAAATCGGTCTCCGCTTTGACGGCAGGATTCAACATACTCTTCCCATAACAGATTCAATGTAACATGCGGTTTGGCAAGTTCTTTATGAACATACTCGTAGTCCGGCATTCGGAATGTTTCATCTCGCGATACATTGCTCTCTTTTCCTAAAGCTGCTGAAAGGGAAGTATTATCGGCTTGTTTGAGATCTTCAAGGGTAAGCCATCCCAGCGACTTGGCTTGCCGGAGAAGCAGCGCCACCGTATTTCTGGATACCTGATGTGTTTTGGCCACTTCCCGCTGGCTAAGGCCGCTGTACACGGCCCTTACAATAGTAAGATAGTCTGACATTTTTGAACCTCCGTAAGATATATTCTGCCTTATGGCAGTTATTTGATCTTACAGGATGTTTGAGTTAATGGCTCTAACTAGCGCGGTAAGTGGCTCTATGGTCGCGCTCGGATGGCTCTACGCCTCCGCGCAGACGGCTCCGGTTTGACGCGATTCGCAATTAATAAAAAATATTGAAATAATGTCCCAAAAAGGTATTGAATTGATTCAAATGAGTTTAGAATCAATGAATGGATCAATTTTGGAAACACGAACAGAACTGAAGCATGTTTTTGATGAAACAAAAATTTTATCATCACAAATTGAAAGACATGATACTCAAGCGTCAACAGAAATTCAAAAATTAAAGAATCAGACATTCGAAGTTTATAAAAAATTAGAAGAGCATGACAAATCAACAAAAGATGCTCTTAGTTCTGTAGAAAACCAAATCAACAAATTGATGGAATATATGATTGAATTAGGTGATAATACCAAAAAACAAATAACAACAAACCGTTGGTTAGTAATTATTTCTTCACTAATAATAATTGTTCTATTGGTGTGTATCATAAATATGCTTTGATCATGTAATTTTTTTACTTGTAGAATTATCTCGGAGTAAAGGGTTTTGGATAAGTGATAACGGGCTTCTATTCATTTTCATTCTGGGAAAAGGGTGTGGAATTTATCCTTCTGCGTAAGTCCACATTTCGACAACCATTCTGCATATATCAGTAATCCACAATTTATTCCAGTACCCATTTGCAAAAATTATGTTCAAATTATGTTCAAAACGACAGTTTAGCCTCGAAAAACTCAGGTTTTTTGGCAAACAAAAACTCCCACTTCCCTTACAGGCTGTAGGAGTTTGAGTTGGAGCCGATTAACGGACTCGAACCGTTGACCTGCTGATTACAAATCAGCTGCTCTACCAACTGAGCTAAGTCGGCGTAACGACGTCCATTTATTCGTAACGCGCAAGAGGAATTATACGAATTCATGGGCAGAATGTCAACCCTGAATTTGTTTTTCTGTAGTTGTTTTTCTGTAGTTGTTTTTCTGTAGTGTCAATAACCAGTGAATATTTCACCCTGTAAGTCATTTAATTAATCAGTGAAAATTTCACCCCCACCAAGGTTGCCATTAGGCAGCCTTGGCGTCTTTCAGCAGAAAATAATTGATCAATAACTTGACCACATCCGGTAGTTGATCATGTTTTTGCCCCGTAGCAATAGGTTGGCCCGATTGTGACAGATAGTGAATGGGATAGAACGCACCGTTAATTAGTGCTCTCAGCCCATGTTTTTCACTAAGCAAAATGGTTACTTTGGTTTTACTGCGGAACTGTGTCTGCTCAATCTGGAAGATACGGTTTTTAATCGTAATTGTTGATCCGGCACTTAGTGACCGAGGAATACAGACACAGAGCAGCCGATCCAGATCAACCGTGTGTGGAACAGGCACGTAGGCGGAAAAAGATTCTTTGGGCTGCACAGAGAACTGCTCGTTAAATTTCTGCAGGTAGGTGTTTAGAAAGGCATTTGCGGTCGTCAGGTCTGTTATTTCAGCCAGAGCCAATTCTACCGGCAGTCTGGATTGCAGGGTGCTCCAAAGCCGCTCTACGCGTCCCTTAGCTTGTGGAGAGTTTGCAGGAAACATATCAATACCTAATTGCTCGATAATTTTCCCAAACTGTGTTATTTTCTGATTGCATCCAGATAACTGCTCCTCGATGGTCAAATCGAGATCTTTTTTGGGGTTAACGAAGAAGACGCTGTAGCGATCTGGATACAGGGATTGCGGAATCCCGAAGTTGGTGAGTGTCTGCCTGAGGACTTCCAGGTACCCAAGCAGACACTCATTTTTACATAAATAGAGACCTGTAACGGTGCCTGTAGCATCGTCAATAAAGCCATTCAGTGCGTATTTTTCCTTGCCTCCAAACCATTCGAAGGGAGTTGCATCTGCCTGCAGTAATTCGCCCGCAACAGCTCTTCGCTCTCGTGTTGGATGCAGATCCGTTTTGTGCCGTCGTTTTTTGGGGCTCTTCACACCATTACGAGAGAAAATCCGATGTAAGGAAGAATACGATAACCGGATGCCATATCGTTCTTCCAGCAGTTCATGAAAATGAGAAAAGTTGGCAGAACATAAGGACTCTTGAGCCCGCAATGTGAGGATCGTTTGTACCAGCTCATCTGAAAGTCGTTTGGGTGAAGGTCTTTTGGCATTGCCGTGAATGAATGCGTCAGGTCCTTGCAGTTGATACTCCCTTTTTAACTGCTGAATTCTCCGTTTGGATAGAGTCAGGATCTGCGCAGCCTGTTGGTTGGTATATGTGCCATCGAACAGGGCCTGGATTATATGCATTCGTTTTAGATCTGCTATTGTCATAAGGTATTTCATCCTCCTATTCTATTCAGTATGTCCATAGGGGTGAAAGTTTCACTGATTAGCCCAAGGATGAAATTATCACTGGTTAACAACAAGTTGTTTTTCTGTAGTTGTTTTTCCGTTATACTGAAATGATATAAATTTGCCGCGAAAGGCGGTTCTCCGGAGGAATACCATGAAAGTTGTTGTTCAGCGCGTTTCGCGCGCATCGGTGACGGTTGATAACCATGTGATCGGAAAGATAGGGAGAGGGTTTCTGGTTCTGCTTGGTGTCGGCAATGAGGATTCGATAGAGACAGTAGATCGGATTGTGAAAAAGATGACGGCACTGCGTATTTTTGCGGATGTAAACGGGAAGACGAATCTTTCGCTGAAGGATGTCAACGGACAGCTCCTGATTGTGTCGCAGTTTACCTTGTATGCGGACACGTCGCGCGGTAACCGGCCGAGCTTTACAAATGCCGGAAGCCCGGCGCTTGCCGAAGAATTGTATGAATATTTTGTCTCGAAATGCAGGGAGACAGTGCCGGTTGTTGAACATGGATCTTTTGGAGCGGATATGGAAGTCGAGCTTGTGAACGACGGACCGTTTACGATTATTCTTGAGTGAACCGGATTGCGGGATTGATCAGGCTGGCGGATTTTTCATAAACGTTTTTCTTATATCCGCAGATATGTATTAGATGACAGATTTTTCATGAACCGATCCGTTGATTCCTTCTTCAAATCCATGGTTTCGTGTTGTAATACCTGTTACATCGTGCTAAAATTTTAGATGTAACAGGTGTTACACGCGCTTCGAAACAAGTGACCGTAAAAGTCCAACAGCTATGCGGCAGCAGCTGTCTGCACTCTTTTCAATTCAGGAGAATGCTTATGGATAGGATTAAGTGGATTGTTCTGACTTATACGCTTCCCACCGAGCCGTCGCGGCCGCGCGTTGCGATCTGGCGTGCCCTGAAGAAGATTGGAGCCGTAAATATCCAGCAGTCTATGTGGGTTCTTCCTGATCAGGGGGATCATCTGGCTGCTCTTCAAAAGATCTGCAGGGATATTGAGGCGAACGGGGGAGAGTCGCTTCTAATGGAGAGCGTTTTCTATGAAGATGCCCATGCACAGCGCGTGACGGCTCTTTTTAACCGGATGCGTGATGACGAGTACGGCGAGTTTATTCACGAATGTGAAAAATATTTGCGCGAAATCCAGAGGGAGATTGAAAAAGAGAAATTTACGTATGCTGAGCTGGAGGAGGAGGAAGCTGAATTTGAGAAGCTTTCTGCCTGGTTCGCAAGGCTTTTGGACCGGGATCTTTTTCATGCTTCCCTTCAGGATAATGCCGCGGGGATGAGGCGGCAGATTGAGGCCGTTATTGAGGGCTACAGCCAGCAGGTTTTTGATCATGAGACGGCGTGACGGACGCGAAGTACAGACAGGGTTTTGATGACCGCCTTTACGCGGAACTGTAATATATATTTATGGAGGATCTGATATGTCAAGACCGATCGTAGAACCGATCGCAGGACCGGATCATATTTTTGAATATTGGAAACGGGAAAAGTTTATCGTTGCCTGTATTGTGGTGTTCGGACTGGGCTTTAACGGAGCCGCAATTTTGAGTCCGATTTTCCAGGGCAGGCTTCTTGATGCGCTCATCGGAGGCAATACATTCGCCAAAGTCCTGTATGCGGCTCTGACGTTTTTCGGCCTTGTCCTGATCATTCAGGTGATGAGGTATTTCAAGCGCTTTTATATCCGGCGTTTTGCCAATAAGACGAGCGCGACGATGCGGTTCATGATTTATAACTTTATTATGCATCAGAGTTTTTCTGCGCTTGACAAGGAAAGTACCGGCGACCTGATGACGAGGGCGCTGTCCGATGTGGATCTGTGCGTGGAGGGCATGCGCAAGTTTACGACGGAGGTTTTTGATACGGGTGTCTTGATGATCTCGTATTTTATTGCGATGCTTGTGTACGACGCCAGGATTACGCTGCTTGCCGGTGTTTTTATCCCCGCGGCGATGGTGCTTGCCGAGAAGCTGAAGACCGTTATTTTTACGTATACGAGGGCGTACCGCACGAAAAGCAGTGAGATTACGCAGATGACGTATGATTCGGTTGACAATGCGATGCTGTACCGTGCGAGCGGCCTGGAGGCGCAGAATGCAGAGAAGTATGGCGCCGAGCTTGCGGACTACCAGCTGAAGTCGATTAAGGCAGATATCCTCGAGAATTCCATGCAGCCCATTTACAATGTGATTGCGATGGCCGGTGTGATTCTTGTGATTTACCTGGGCGGCCAAAAAGTTTTGGGCGGGGGATGGACGGTCGGCGCCTTTTCGGCCTATATGACGATGTATGCTGCTTTAGCTCTGAAGGCGAGCAAGGCGGCAAAGCTTTTTAATTCCGTGCAGAAGTCGCAGGTTTCCTGGCAGCGAGTGAAGCCTTACCTGGCTGAATTCCAGGTCAAGGAGGAGACGCCGCTGCAGACGGCCGGGAGGACAGTCCTCGAGGTCAGCGGGCTTACTTTCCGCTATCCGGACAGCGAGGAGAATATTATTGAAAATGTGAGCTTTCAGGCTGCACAGGGAGAGATTGTCGGTATTACCGGTACGGTCGCTTCCGGGAAGACTACGCTTGGTCTTTCCCTCCTGGGGCTTTATCCGTACCTCGGCAGTATCCGGATTGACGGCCGGGAACTGAGCAGCTATTCGGAATTCGAGCGCAGTGAAATGATTGCGTATATGGGGCATAAGCCGCAGCTTCTGTCGGATACGATTTACAATAATATCACGCTCGGAGACGTCCGTGACATTACTTCCGTCCTCCGCGACGTGTGTTTTGAGAAGGATCTGGCAGAGATGCCGGAGGGCGATCAGACGCTGGTCGGCAATGCCGGCATCCGACTGAGCGGCGGTCAGCAGTCGCGGATTGCCCTTGCGAGAACACTCCTCGGAAAGAAACGAATTATCATTCTTGATGATCCTTTTGCAGCCGTCGATATGAAGACGGAGGAATCGATTATTCATAACCTGCGGGATCACTGCAGGGACAGTCTGATTATTCTTATTTCGCACCGGCTGTCGATTTTTCCGGATGTGAACAGGATTCTGCTCCTGCATGCCGACAAATCGGTTGAAACAGGCACACATGAAGATCTCATGAAGACGTCTGCTCTTTATGCGTCGATTTACCGTCTGCAGAGCACGATGGGGGAGGATCTGGATGAAAAATAAACTTGTTGCCCGGTCTTTCCTGTCTGTGATCAAAAATAGCATCGGACTTGATATCCTGCTTCTGGCAGCTGTTATCGGCGTAATCGTGATGAGCCTTATTCCGCCGCAGATCCTGAAGGTAATTGTTGACTCGAACCTTGTCCCGAAGAAGCAGGACGGGCTTCTGCAGAGTGCCGTCCTTTACCTGGCGGTGCTTGTAATGATCGGCTTATTTGACTTTCTCAAGGAGGCTGTCCTTACAATCTCCGGACAGAAGATTTCGACCGATATCCAGCTGTCCATGATGAAGAAGCTCACGCGCATCGATGCGCTCTATTTTTCCCAAAATGAGACCGGCACCGTCGTTTCGCGCTTTACGAATGACGTCGATGCCATCGAGTCAATGTTTACGAGCGGAGTGGTCGGGATGGTTATTGATCTCCTGAAGACGGTCGGCATTATTGTTTCGATGTGGATTTTCAGCCCGCGGCTCGGTATCCTGACGGTGCTTCTGATTCCGGCCCTTTTTGCTATGACGCGTTTTTTCCAGAGGCGGATGCTGAAAGCCCAGATGAAAAGCCGTGTAATTATCGGCAGGATGAATAATCATATCTCGGAGAGTATCAAGAGTATTCAGATGATTAAGAGTTTTTCCAAAGAAGCGTATATGGAGAAGAATTACGAAAAATGCCTGGACGACAATTACCGGACGCAGGAGAAGATCAATTTCTTTGATTCCGTCTATTCGCCGATTATCCAGATTTCAAGGTCCGCCGTGATCGTTGCCGTTGTTCTTCTGTCACAGGGCCGGATCAGCCTTTCCGGTCTTTCTGTCGGCATGGTCGCGGCTGCAGTCGAGCTCGTCTCCAACCTTTTTGCGCCTGTCGAGAATCTGGGCATGGAACTGCAGAATATCCAGGAGGCCATTTCCGGCATTCGCCGTGTCAATGAATTTTACGAGACGAAGGAAGAAGATAAGAAGGATGCCTCAAGGACTGCCCCGGAAATTATTCCGGACCGCAGCCGGGTTATCCTCGCGTTTGATGATGTATCTTTCCGGTATGACGAAGATTCGAAGGTCCTCGAGGATATCCGGCTTACCTTGGAACCGAATGAAAACGTTACTTTTATCGGGCGGACCGGAGTCGGGAAGACGACGCTTTTCCGGCTTGTCATGGGTCTTCTGAAGCCGGTCAAAGGGAAGATTACGATTAACGGCGTCGATGTGACGGAGATTCCCCATTCGGAAAAACGAAGTATTTTCGGGTATGTTGACCAGGATTTCCGTATGGTTCCGGGAACGGTTGCGGACCAGGTCAGCCTCGGTGATCCGCGGATCAGCAGGGAGCAGATCGAATCGGCCATAGAACTTGCAGGTCTGTCCGAATATGTGTCTTCCCTCGAGGACGGTCTTGATACGGACATCCGGCACGGTGCTGTGTTTTCGCAGGGACAGAAGCAGCTCCTGGCGATTGCGCGGGCGGTTGCCGCCAATCCGCCGGTTCTCCTGCTTGACGAGATGACGGCGAGCCTTGATTCGATTACGGAAGGGAAGATCGTAGAGGCACTTCAGCGCGTCAGCATGGGCCACACGGTCCTGGCGATCTCTCACAGGCTTTCCTCGATGATTACCAGTGACCGTATCGTTATTCTGGAGAACGGCCGCGTGAAGAGCGCAGGCACGCCTTCGGAGCTTCTTGAAACCGACGAATGGTACAGACAGCACATGGCTCTCGAACAGCTTACCTGGAGATGATTCATTGTAAACGTACGGGTGGACAGCAGGCAGGTACTTCTCTATAATAATTATACTTATTTTCAGGAGGACCTTACTTGCAGATTAAGAATCCGTTTTTCGTATATAGAGGACTGCCGAAATCCGTATATATTCTTTTTGCATCCCGCGTGATTAACCAGATGGGCTGCTTCATTATGCCTCTGATGGCGCTGATCCTCACCCGGAAGATCGGCCTGTCGAAGCCGGATGCGGGGCTTTTTACCACAATTGCGATTGTGTCGCAGGCTCCGTTCCTGCTGCTCGGAGGAAAACTGGCGGATAAAATAGGCGGCAGGAAAGTCATTGCGATTTTCAGTACACTCGGTGCGCTTATTTATATGACCTGCGGATTCCTGAAGCTCGGGATACCTGTTGCCGTCATGATTGTGGCTGCTTCGGACCTGTATTCCATGGCGTCTCCGTCATATACGGCTCTCGTTGCGGAGGTTACGCCGCGTAAGTCCCTCAGCAATGCCTATTCGCTTCTGTATCTCGGGATCAATCTCGGATTCACCGTCGGACCTGCGCTCGGCGGCATCCTGTTTGATAAATACCTGAACCTTTTGTTCATACTTGACGCTGCCACAACCCTTTTTTCGACGGCGCTTATCTTTTTCCTGATCAAGGACGGCAGCGCGCTTCCTGCAGAAAATGGGGCCGAAGAGAGCGGGGAGCAGAGTCCCGCGAAAACGACATCTGTCTTTTCCTTTTTTGCCGGCAATCCGATCCTGCTTGTTTTTGCCGTCTTAATGCTTGTCTATCACTTTTGCTGCATCCAGTGGAACTTTATGCTGCCTCTGCAGCTGACGGATCTATTTAAGGCTGACGGTATTGGGATATACAGCCTGTGCTTCAGTATGAATGCCGTGACCGTAATCATTCTGACGCCGCTTCTGACAGGCATTGTGCAGAAGGTGCACCCGCTGCTGTGCGTCAGCCTTGGCGGCGTTTTCTATGGCTTTGCATTTGCAATTTTTGCCGTGAACGGTTCCAGGGTATTGTTCGTCGGTGCCATAATTATTATGACTGTCGGCGAAATCCTTGCTGCCATCAATATAAACAGCTTCATTGCGGTGCGTACGCCGAGGCCGTATATCGGCCGGGTGAATTCGCTGATGCTGGTGATAAACGGGATCGGCAACGCCGCCGGGCCTGTCATTATGGGCAATGCCCTGATGCTGATCAGCTACAGGCAGTCCTGGCTGATTGTTTCCGTCTTCATCCTGTGTGCTGCGGGTCTTGTAGCTCTTGTCAGGAGATTTGATAAAAGTTTTGCAGTATCCTGATTTTGCCGGCCTGCGGCAAATATGCATGTCAGCGATTGACTGTGTGATTTTTTATACAAAAAATCCGCTGCTTCCTTCAATCGGGGAACAGCGGATTTTGCCTGTTCTGTCTGTCCGGGCTTCGTTTCGAATCAGTCTGATTCGATTTTTCCCCGGTTCCTGCCTGGGATGCAGAAGGAAAATTACATTTTCCAGTTTGCAACTTTTTCGACGAATGTATCGCCGACTTCGCTTGTGGTCGAAGTGCCGCCCATGTCAGGCGTCAGCGTCTTCTTTTCGACCATGACCTGTTCGATCATCCGGATCAGGGCTGCGCCCCAGTTCTCGTAACCGAAGAAATCGAGCATCTGGCTTGCTGACCAGATGGAGGCGATAGGATCCGCCTTGCCCTGTCCGGCAATGTCAGGAGCGGAGCCGTGGATAGGCTCGAACATCGAGGGGTACTTGCGCTCGGGATTGATGTTGGCACCTGCTGCAAGACCCATGCCGCCGGAAATGGCAGCACCAAGGTCCGTAAGGATATCGCCGAACAGGTTGGAGGTTACGACGACTTCAAATCTCTTCGGGTCTTTGACCATGAACATGGCCGCGGCGTCTACAAGGTAGGAATATGTCTTTACATCCGGATAGTCTGCGCTTACTTCCTTGAAGATGGAGTCCCAGAATACCATGGAGTAATTGAGGGCATTGCCTTTGCTGATGCTGGTAAGGCTGCGGCCCTGTTTTCTTGCTTCTTCAAAAGCATAGCGGATAATGCGTTCGGTCCCGACACGTGAAAAGACGCCGTTCTGCAGGACAACTTCATTGGGTTTGCCCTTGTAGAGCCAGTCTCCGGCGCCGGCATACTCGCCTTCGCTGTTTTCACGGACAAAGAACATATTAATGTCTTCTTTTCTGACGTCCTTTAAGGGACACGGTGCGCCGTCAAGCAGGACGACAGGACGGATATTGACATACTGGTCAAAACCTTTCCTGATTTTGAGGAGGAGATCCCACAGCGAGATATGATCCGGTACGCCCGGGTAGCCGACAGCGCCGAGATAGATCGCGTCATAGCCCTTCAGGATGTCCATACCGTCATCCGGCATCATTTTACCTGTCTCAAGGTAATACTTGCAGCTCCATGGGAAGTGGGTGAACTCGAAGCGGAAGCTTCCGTCTGTTTCGGCAACTTTGTTTAAGACCTTAATACCTTCCGCCAGTACTTCCGGTCCGATTCCGTCGCCGGCGATGACAGCAATCTTGAATGTCTTCATGTGATCTCTCTCCTTCTTATATACCTGACCCCTATCAGGCTTTTTCGTGACGGCAGGGATCCTGCCGAGACAAATCTATAACAAAAACATATTTTACCACTTGCTGCGGTATCAGAATACCGTAACTTTGATACATTTTGTGACTGAAAATGAACTTCTGCAAAAGTAGAAAAAGAACCGGCCGTGTCTTGCCAATGGTGACATTCGCGGCCGGTTCCCGGGTTTCGGTAATTATTATGAATCCTTCTGTTCGGGCGCCTCTGGAAAACCCGCGCCGCGTCTGATCCGGATCCGGTTATTTGGCAACGATGTTGACGAGCCTGCCTTTTATGTAAATGAATTTGACGATGTTTCTTCCGGCAAGTCCTTCGGCAAGGCGCTCGTCAGCGCGGACAAGTGCTTCCACCGCGGCAGAGTCAAGATCGGTGCCGACGTCCATGCGGAACTTGATCTGTCCGTTGACCTGAACTGCGATTTCGACTGTGTCGAGTACGAGTGCGGCCGGATCATATACAGGCCACTTCTGGTTGAAGATCGAATATGCATGGCCTGATTTTTCCCAGTACTCCTCGGCGAAGTGCGGAGCGAACGGTGCAAACAGCAGGAGCAGTGTTTCGGATGCCTCCCGGATGAGGGAGGGCTTTGCTCCGGAGAGACCCTGGTACTTGCTGATGGCGTTGAGGAGCTCCATCATACGTGCGATGGATGTGTTGAACTGGAACTTTTCCGTATCCTGAGTCACGCAGCGGATTGTGTTGTGAAGCCAGTAGCGAAGTTCCTTGTCATCCGCCGTCCATTCCTTTGAAGAGGAGGAACCGGCGCTGATTTTGGCAGTTTCGTCCATAAGCCGTTCAATACGGGAGACGAATTTCACGATTGCCTGGAGACCTTTGTCGTTCCAGGGTCCGCCTTCCGTATAGGCAAAACCGAACGCAAGATAGGTGCGGAAGACATCGGAACCGTATTTGGTGACATACTGGTCGGGAGCTACGGTGTTGCCCTTTGATTTGGACATACGGTTGCCGTCCGGCCCGAGGATAATGCCCTGGTGGACGAGCGATTTGAAAGGTTCGTCAAAATCGAGAAGACCCATGTCGCGCAGGGCCTTGCAGATAAAACGCGTGTACAGGAGGTGCATGGCTGCGTGCTCCGGGCCGCCGACGTATTTGTCTACCGGGCACATGCGGTCAACAATTTCCCTGCTGAACGGCTCCTTGTCGTTCCGGTTATCCGGGTAACGGAGCTGGTACCAGGACGAATCGACAAATGTATCCATCGTGTCTGCGTCGCGCTTGGCCGGGCCTCCGCATTTGGGACATGTTGTATTGATGAATTCTTCGCACTTGGCGAGGGGGGATTCCCCGTCGGGACGGAATTCCACGTTGTAGGGGAGGACTACGGGAAGCTGATCGTCCGGTACCGGCACGACGCCGCAGTGCGGGCAGTGTACAACCGGAATCGGCGTGCCCCAGTAACGCTGGCGGGAAATCAGCCAGTCGCGCAGACGGTAGTTTATTTTGCGTTCGCCCATGCCCATCGGGGAGAGCTTTGCAATGATGGCGGTGATTGCGTCGACGGATGTAAGTCCGGTAAATTCTCCGGAATCAACAAGTACGCCTTTGTCGCAGAACGGGAGTTCGTCCGGCGTGCCGTCCGCGGAAGCGATGACCCGGATGATATCCAGACCGAATTTTTTGGCAAATTCAAAATCACGCTCATCGTGTGCCGGAACAGCCATGACGATGCCGGTGCCGTAACCTGCGATTACATAGTCGGAAGCCCAGACCGGAACCTTTTTGCCGGTAAGCGGGTGGATGGCATAGGAGCCGGTGAATACGCCGGTCTTTTCGCGGGTTGTGGACATGCGGTCAATATCGGTGGCCTTTTTCGTGAAGGCCTGGTAATCGGACACCGCCTGGCGGCATTCCGCGGTTGTGAGCTTGTCGCACAGCTCGGACTCAGGGGCTACAACGACATACGTTACACCCATGAGCGTGTCGGCGCGGGTGGTAAAGACATCAAGCTTCATGGGATTTCCGTCTTCGTCAGGAAGCTGCTTCCCGTCCTTTTCACAGAAAAAGGAGAGCTGCGATCCTTCGGAACGTCCGATCCAGTTGGTCTGGATCTTTTTTGTCTTTTCGGGCCAGTCAAGGTCCGGCAGGCAGTCGAGGAGTTCCTGTGCATATTTGGTAATGGCGAAGAACCACTGGGTCATATTTTTACGGGTGACTTCGGTGCCGCATCTCTCGCATGCGCCGTCGACAACCTGCTCGTTGGCAAGGACCGTACTGCATTTGGGGCACCAGTTGACAGGTGCGTTTTTGCGGTAGGCGAGTCCTTTTTCGAGGAGACGCAGGAAAATCCACTGATTCCATCGGTAGTATTCCGGCTGGCAGGTGGCGAGCTCATAATCCCAGTCGAAACTGGCGCCCATTTCCTTTAACTGTTTTTCCATGGTTGCAATATTGCTCAGCGTGGAATCCTTTGGGTGGATGCCCGTCTTGATTGCATAGTTTTCTGCGGGGAGACCGAAGGCGTCGAACCCCATCGGATGAAAAACATTATATCCCTGCATTTTCTTCATACGGGCCCAGGAGTCCGTCAGGGAATAGTTATACCAGTGCCCCAGGTGAAGGTTGGCTCCGGAGGGATAGGAAAACATTTCCATGCAGTAAAGCTTCTCTTTGCTGCTGTTGGGGTCGAATTTATAAAGCCCCGTTTCTTCCCACTTTTTCTGCCATTTCCGGTCGATTTCTACTGAATATGCCATGGTACCATCGCCTCTCTGTTTGGATGATTTTCTAAAAAGTCAACAACAAATGATTATAGCAGAAGGAGCGGTCAAAATATAGTAAATGCCTTTTCAAATCGATGTCCAGGTCGATTATGAATAAGAAACAAGTGCGTTTTTGCATGAAATCGTGAAAAACCTGTTTTATACCGGACCGGCACCCTGTGGTAAGGGCTGTGAGTACCTGAATAATGAAAATATTTAACACAGGAGCACGCCAAAGTGATACCCTGAAATTAGATGCTGATATCCCTTTTTGAGGGACCTTTCAGTTAGGATTAGGGAGGTGCCTGCATATGCCCAACACTGTTGAAATTCATAATCTTACCAAATATTACGGAAAATCACGCGGTATCATCGATGTCTCCTTTGATGTCGGCGAAGGCGAGGTTTTCGGCTTTATCGGGCCGAACGGCGCCGGAAAGTCGACTACGATCCGCACGCTGCTTGCGCTGATTTATCCGACGTCCGGAAGCGCATCCATTTTCGGGAAGGACTGCATAAAAGATGCGCCCGAAATTGCGGAACGGGTGGGCTACCTGCCGAGTGAAGTTTTTTATTATGACGGGATGCGGGTCCGGGACCTCCTGAATTATTCCGCCAGTTTTTATAAGAAGGACTGTTCGCAGAAGATAAAGGACCTGTGCGGACGCCTCGACCTGGACCCGGCCCGAAAAATTGACGATCTTTCGCTTGGCAACAAGAAGAAAGTCGGTATTGTGCAGGGACTTCTTCATTCACCGGATCTCATTATATTGGATGAACCGACGCTCGGGCTTGATCCGCTCATGCAGCAGACGTTCTTTGAATTGATAAAAGAAGAGAATTCGAGAGGCGCCACTATCCTGATGTCCTCGCACATCCTGAATGAAGTTCAGCGCACATGCAGCCGTGTAGCGATCATCAAGGAAGGCCGCATCATCAAAGTCGAGTCCATGTCATCACTGAGAAATACTAAGTACAAGCGTTTCAGGCTGGAGACGGCGGAACCGCTGCAGGCGGATGTCCTCAATATGGACGGAATCAGCGGCCTTACAGTGGAGGGAAACAGCGCGGCCTTTATTTTTCAGGGAGACATCAACCAGGTCATATCGCGGATTGCCGGACTGAATCTTGTAAATATCTGGGCGGATGAACCGGACCTTGAGGAGATATTCCTGCACTACTACTCGAAGGGGGTGTAGGCTCATGAATGTTTTCAGACAGGAAATCAGGGCGAACCTGAAAAGTACGCTGCTATGGACTGCGGTCCTGACAGGGATAAGTGCCATGGTGCTTTCGTTTTATCCGATCTTTCAGAAAGATCTCGATAATTTCGTGGCTGTACTGAATAATTTCCCGGATGTAATGAAGTCGATCATGGGGATGAATGCACATATTTTTTTCTCGCCGCTGGAGTATTACTGTTTCGTACTGAATTTTACGCTGCTGTTCGCGGGAATCCAGGCAATGAACTTAGGCGTGGGCATTGTATCAAAGGAAACGCGCGACAAGACGGCTGATTTTCTGATGACAAAGCCGATTTCCCGTACCCGGATCCTGCATGCAAAAATCCTTGCATCGACTGCGCTTCTTGCGGCGACTGCCGCAGTCTATTCTGTTCTGATCTATCCGGTATTTCATGCAATTGCAGATGAATTTCCGGATACTTCAAGATATCTTCTCCTTTGCCTGGCATTTTTCATGCTGCAGATGATCTTATTTGCAGTCGGACTTATCGTGTCCGTTGCAGCCAGAAAAATCAGGTCTGTGCTTCCCGTGTCCCTTGGCCTGGTATTCTTCTTCTACGCGATATCGGCCTTCGCCGTGACGAGTGACAGCGACAAGCTCCGCTTCCTGACACCGTTCCAGTATTTCAAGCCGGAGTACGTGGTGGAGCACGGATCTTATGAAATGGCTTACCTTGTGACCGGGCTAGTGATTATTGCGGTCTGCATATCGGCGAGCTACATGTGGTTCCGTAAAAAGGAAATCCATGCGGTATAAGGGGGCAAAGGTATGAATATTTATAAAAGGGAATTAAGAGCACATATAAAATCACTGGCTGTCTGGTGCGCAGGCATGATTTTTCTGGTTGCTGCCGGCATGGGCAAGTATTCAGCCGGTGCAGCCGCCGGAGCGGACAGCATGAATGCGCTCATGAAAGATATGCCGGAATCCCTGCAGAACCTTTTTGGTGTCGGCGTGTTTAATCTGTCGGCCGCACTGGAATTTTATGCTGTCACGTACCTGTACATTGCGCTCCTTTTGGGCGTACATGCCGTTATGCTCGGCTCAGGGATCATCTCCAAGGAGGAGCGCGACAAGACGTCGGAGTTCCTTCTGGTCAAGCCGGTTTCCCGGTTCAGCATTCTTACCAGAAAACTCATCGCGGCTGTTACGATCCTTCTGATATTCTGGCTTGTGACGTATGCGGTGTCCTACGGCATGATTTCGTATTATGCAAAAGGTGCGGATTTTTCCCTCGGCCTTTTTAAACTCATGGCGTCCGGAGGTGCCATCCAGCTGCTCTTCCTCTCGCTCGGCGCTTTCTTTGCGGGAGTTTTCAAAAACCCCAAAAAATCAACGGCTGCGGGAACAGGCGTCCTTTTGGCGATGTTCCTGCTCTCCGTCATAGCAGACATCGTTGCTAAGGCAGATTTTCTCAAGTACTTTTCTTTTTTCAAATACTATGATGCGAAGGATATCCTGGTCAGGGGGTACTCGCCGGTGTATCCGCTGATCTCCGTCATACTGTTTGCGGCGCTTCTGTACGGTACGTATTATTTTTACCGCAGACGCGACATGAAAATCTGATTAAATAACGAGCCGGAGCAGAAGAAGCACGAGTATGTGTACCGGATAGAAAATGTAAAATGCATGTTTGACCGCAAGGGGCGGCTTCTTATCGGAAACAGGCAGGTAACACAGGAAGATAGCCGCAATGCTGGCCCCATGTACGCTGAATGTTTTTGATACTCCGTAATAGATGAGAACATATGCCAGGTCGAGGACCAGAAAAAGAAAGAACATCCAGGTACCCCTGTTCTTCGGGACTTTCTTCTCAACGAGGTAAAACAAAAGGACTGTCAGCACTCCGAAAATGCCGTACTCCATGTTGACAAAAACAGACACGAGGACGGAAGGGACGATCAGTAAAAGGGCCAGGCAGAACAGGGCTGCCGGCGGAGCGGATGGGATGTATGCGCCGGTCCGGGGGGCAGTGCCGCTTAAGCCGTTCCCGATTCGGACGCCGTAACGGTCGGACTGGGATTCCGCATTTGCTTCGATAAGATGGAGGGACCCGACGCGGTCGGAGGGAATCGAAAATATCAGCTCACAGCCGTACAGGACCCCGAAGGAACACAGAAGGGTATACAGGGAATTGAGCGGAAAGTCGCAGATGCGCAGCCCCGAGACGGGCAGGAATGTCACGAGAACCACCTGAGCCAGCATGGCACAACTGAAGATGCGGAGGAAATACAGGCCGGAATTGTGTGTGCGGAGGAACCCGCGTGCAAAGGAATAAGCAAAGAGGGGGAGAGACAGGCTTCCGAGGACCCTGAGAAAAAGGTATACCGGCACCGGCAGCCGGTCGGCGTAGTATAGACCAATATGATCAATCAACAGAAAGATGCACGCAAGTACTTTTTTCACTATGGAATCCCCACATAATAACGATTTGACACGCAATGCAATTGAATCAATTCCTGTTTTATTGTATCATTAGAAATGCTGATTTGAATTCATAAATAAGATAAGTTGCTATCTAAGGAGATAAAAATGGGATTAGGCATGGACATAGGTATCGATCTGGGTACCTGCAGTGTTTTGATATATGTAAAAGGCAGAGGCGTTGTTCTTAAGGAACCATCGGTAGTAGCAGTAAATACGAAGACCGGCAAGGTACTCGCCGTAGGAGAGAGTGCAAGCCTGATGCTTGGAAGAACCCCCGGCGTTGTTGAGGCAATTCGTCCTCTCCGCGACGGCGTTATCTCGGATTTTAAAGTTACGGAAGTTATGCTCAAGGCGTTTATCGGACGTGTATGCCACGGTCTCCGTGCGACGTATTTCAAGCCGACCATTGTCGTGTGCGTACCGTCTGTCATCACACCGGTCGAGCAGAAAGCAGTTGAGGATGCCTGCCGCCATGCAGGCGCAAAGGACGTTTTCCTGATTCGTGAGCCTATTGCCGCGGCCATCGGCGCCGGCATCGATATTACAAAGGCATGCGGATCCATGATCGTCGATATCGGCGGAGGAACAACCGATATATCCGTCATATCCCTCTGCGAACCCGTTGTGGATTATTCGCTGAAGGTTGCGGGAGACCGTTTCGATGAAGCTATTGTGAAGCATGTTAGAAGAAAGCACAACATCCTGATCGGAGACCGTACGGCTGAAGAGCTCAAAATTCAGATCGGCTGTGCATATCCGAGGGAAGAAGAAGCGACAATGGATGTCCGCGGAAGAAACCTGATCACAGGTCTTCCGGCAACGGTCACCGTATCATCCACCGAAATGCTCGAGGCTCTTGAAGAGCCTGTGGCACAGATTTTCGAAGCAGTTCACTCCGTTCTTGAGAGGACACCCCCGGAGCTTATGGCTGACATCAGCCAGCGCGGTATCGTAATGACCGGAGGCGGATCTCTTCTTTACGGTCTTGACCGGATGCTTGCTACCAAGATCGGCATCGATGTCTTTGTCGCGGATGACGCTGTCAGCTGCGTCGCTATCGGTACCGGCAAAGCGCTCAACATGATGGACAAGTTTGCAGCCTTGGGTGACGCATAATCGTGTTTCCCGCTTTCCCGGGAGGCAGTCATATGAGCTACATAGAATTACGCGGAGTCGGCAAAAAGTACCGTATGGGTGAAGTTACCATTGATGCGGCGTCGAACGTCAATTTTGCCGTGGAAAAAAGTGAACTCGCCGTAATTACCGGACCAAGCGGAGCAGGGAAGACCACCATACTGAATATCCTCGGCGGCATGGATACCTGCGACAGCGGCGAGGTTCTCCTCGACGGCAATCTCATCAGTGATTACAGCCCGAGACAGCTTACCACGTACCGCCGTGAAGACGTAGGCTTTGTCTTTCAGTTCTATAATCTTATCCAGAACCTTACGGCAAGGGAGAATGTGGAGCTTGCCACCGAGATCTGCAGGAATCCCATGTCGCCTACGGAGGTTCTGGGGCTTGTGGGTCTTTCCGACCGTATGGAGAACTTCCCCGCGCAGCTTTCCGGCGGAGAACAGCAGCGCGTGGCTATTGCGCGCGCAATTGCAAGGAATCCCAAAATTCTTCTGTGCGATGAACCGACGGGCGCGCTCGATGACAATACCGGCAAGTCGATTCTGAAGCTCCTGCAGGAAATGAGCCGCACGGCAAAAATGACAGTCATTATCATTACACACAATTCGGCTATTACTCCTATGGCAGACAGGGTGATCCGCATGAAAAACGGAACTGTTGCACAGATCATCAGGAACGATAACCCCCTTCCCGTTGAGAGAATTGAGTGGTGATTATGAAACGGACAATGCGTAAAGACTTGTTCCGTGCAATTACAAAAAGCAAAGGGAGATTCTTTTCGATTTTTTTGATTGTTGCTTTGGGCTGCGGTTTTTTTGCCGGAGTAAAAGCAGCGGGACCCGACATGCGCGAAGCGGCCGACAAATATTATGATGATACGAGACTCATGGATCTTCGGCTTGTTTCCGAACTTGGATTCACAGCGGACAATGTATCGGCCGTTGCCGGAACGGACGGCGTCGAAGAAGTTATGCCATCCAGGCAGACGACAAGGACGACAGTCAATGAAGGCGAAAACCTGGATATTCGCGTGCAGGCGATATCTGCAGGCAGCGGCTGGAAGGAACTGAACCGGCTGACTGTTATCCGGGGACGGATGCCTGAAACCGCCTCGGAATGCGTCATTGACGACCGAGCCGTGGCAGACGGCGTCTATTCCGTCGGGCAGACAATCACATTTGAAAATACAGAGGATACGGAGAATTCGATTCTTGACGGGAATACATTCACGATTGTCGGCACAGCGGACTCTCCCCTGTATATCTCCTTCTCCTCGTCATCGGACATGATCGGGAGCAGTGAACCGGATTACAATATATTTGTCACTTCGGAAGCGTTTACAGGCGATATATATACGGATATCTATATAATTTCGTCGAATGCCGGCGCTCTGATGTGTTACGGAGATGAATATACCAATAACATAGACGCACTTACTGCCGGCGTGAAAGAGACCGGCGCCGTACAGAGCGCTGCGCGCCTTGATGAAGTGACGGCACAGAAGAAAGCGGAACTTGCACAGGCTGCCGCAGAACAGGCCGCTCAGAATTCTGATGTGCAGGGTGATCAGACAACAGCGCAGGCCGATCAGGCAGCGGAACAGACCGCTCAGACTGCCGCTGCGCAGGCTGCCCTCGAGGAAATCACGAATACCTGGTATTACCTCGACAGGACATCCTGCCCCGGCTATGCAACATTCAAGGATGATGCCGCACGCATCGATTCTATAGCAGCTGTGTTCCCGCTGTTTTTCTTCGTGGTTGCGGCTCTCGTCAGTCTTACAACAATGACGCGCATGGTTGATGAAGACCGCATGGAGATCGGATCCATAAAAGCGCTTGGCTATTCGCGCCGCTCCATAGCCGCGAAGTATGTATCTTACGCTGTGCTGGCAAGTGTTCTGGGCGGCCTGTTTGGACTAGTTGTCGGATTCAAGCTGTTTCCGTGGGTCATTTTCAGCGCATACCAGATTATGTACCGGCTTCCGTCGATTGATCCGCCTTTCCGGTTCGACCTCGCCTGGATCACAATTGCAGCTGCCATGCTCTGCACGTCAGTTGCCGGACTGTTTTCCGTACTGTCTTCCCTGCATTCGACACCGGCTATGCTGATGCGGCCCAAAGCCCCCAAAATCGGCAAGCGTGTTTTCATAGAGCGGATCCGCTTTCTGTGGCGCCGGCTGTCATTCGACCAGAAAGTTGCGGCAAGAAACCTTCTTCGCTATAAAAAACGCTTTTTCATGACCGTCATCGGCATTGCCGGATGCACGGCGCTTATGCTTACCGGATTCGGCCTCCGGAACTCGGTGTCCGGGCTTGTTGACAAACAGTACGGTGAAGTCATGCTGTATGACCTGCAGATTGTTTTTCAAAACAGCATGGAAGACATCGGTTCGGACAGTACGTATCAATGGTTTGCCGATTCGTCCGAAATCAGGAGCATTACACCGGTCAGCGCACATGGGACAGCGGTTTCTGCCTCGGCTGCCGGTAAGTCTTATGATGCTGCTCTGGTTGTTCCTTCCGTACCGGAAGATTTTACCGCGTACATGGATCTGCATGAGCGCGTCGGCAAAAAAGCACTGCCGCTCACAGACAGCGGCGTTATTATATCCGAAAAACTTTCCATTCTGGAAAATGTCGGGGTGGGTGACAGGATCACGCTTGCGGGTGTCGATGATTCGGACGTATCGGTAATCGTGGATGGGGTATGCGAGAATTATACGTCCCACTATGTATACATGACCCCCGCACTATACGAGAAGCTTTACGGGACGCCCCCGGAGGCCAACTCGGCGTTTGCCATGATGACGGATACGTCGGTCAGTACGATCAATACTTTCAAAGACCGGATAAAAGAACAGGCCAATATTGCAGGGACCATCTTTGTTCCCCTGCTGAAGGTAGAATCCGCTAAAACATTTGCAAGCCTGGATTATGTAACAGTTGTCCTGACTGTATCCGCCTTTGCGCTTGCGATGGTGGTACTGTACAACCTTTCTTACATCAATATAAACGAGCGCATCCGAGAGATTGCTACAATCAAGGTTCTTGGATTCTATGATGAGGAAGTATCGAGGTATGTCTTCCGGGAAAATGTCGTGATAACGATTCTGGGGGCCGGTCTCGGGCTCGGGATGGGCGTATTGCTTCACGGGTTTGTCATCGGCACGGCCGAGACGGACATGATTATGTTTGGAAGGACAATCGAAGTCAGCAGCTACATTCTTGCCTTTTCCCTTACCGTTGTGTTCTCCCTTTTCGTGAATCTGGTTATGCATTTTTTCCTGAAAAGAATCAGCATGGTTGAGTCCCTGAAGTCTGTTGAATGATTGAAAAATCGAATAGCGGGAGGAAGGAACCCCGGTTTGCAGAAATATCAAAAAAACGCGCCGTTTTTCCTTGACGCATTATCAACCGCGCTCTATAATGGCAACGTTTATATGATATCCCGATCCCTATGAAAGGTATATTTTCTTTCGGGCTTTCTGCCCGCATTCATCCTGAAATTCATTTGCTGGACAATTTCATAACTCCGCTTCATATGCTCAGTAAATAATTCTCACTATTTGTCATGCGTGTTATTTTTCAAAAACCATCGTACAACGCAAAGCAAGTAACTTGCTCAAACTGTGCGCACAGTTTTATCGTGGACTATTTCAAATTCATACCGAGGTGAACGAATGGATTCAACCGACAATTTTTCCCAAAAGAAAAAGAAAGACCTTGTTGCCATTGTGTCTCTGTTTGGCTTACTGCCCGAAGAAAAAGCCAACCGGATGAGTAAGCCGGAGCTGATCGAATTTCTGCAGGAACAGGAACGGGCGGCTTCCGGTTCATCCGCAGCCGTTGTCCCGGCTGTATTTTCAGTGCCGGAAGAGGTTTTGATGCCAAAAGCGGATCGGATGCCTGAGGCTGCGGAGACAGTCTCCGCTGCACCTGCCGGGGGAAAGCACACAGAGAAGGCTCCTGCGGCAAAGCCGCCAAAGAAGAGAGCTCCGGAACATGCAGAACGGCAGGAAATTGTACCTGCTGCCGAGCCGGTATCGGAGACTCGGCCCGCGGCGGTACCGGAGGCTGACAAAGCCGCTGTCCCTGTGAACGAAGAAACACCGGTAAAGACTTCCAGAAAGAAACCGGCAAAAAACGCCGAAAGAGAATTGGAAAATATACCGGAGACCATGTCGGGAAATGAGCCTGATAATAAGGCAGAGACAAAATCCGAGACTGAACCGGAGACAAAATCCGAGCCCGCTCATAAAGCAGCGCAGAAGCCGGCAAAGAGAACGAGACAGATTCCGGAAAAGGAAGCTGTTCCGGAACCTGCAAAGGAAATTGTTTCCGCATCTGCATCAAAATCAGCTCGGAAATCCGCGCAGGGAACGGCACAGGATATGCCGGAGGAAGCACATCAGGAATCCTCACCGAAACCTGTCCGCAGGCATACGCGCGAAATTTTCCCGAAAGAGGCCGCAGCTCCAGCCGCTGCGGTTTTGGAGTCAGCCGGTATTCCAGTCGCGGCCGCAGCTCCGTCGGAAGAATCCGTAAAAGAGTCTTCAGTAACGGCCGAGGAATTATCCGTACCTGCAGCGGCAGTCACGGCCGCAGTTTCCGAAGCAGAAAAAAATACCGAGCCGGTCACAGCTCTTGGAAAAGGAATACAGGCTGAAGCAGGAAAGACCCCGGAAGCGGATGAGAAATCCTCTTCACGTTCGAAGAGACGCGGACGCCCGAAGAAGGAGACTGACGAAACCGCACCGGAAGTGCCGCCTGCCGCTGCTTCAGAAGAAATTCCGACAGCGCCGTTTGACACGATTGCAATCGAGGAAATGATTCCTCTTGCCAACGAGGACCGCGAACTGCCGGAAACAACAAGCGATGAACTCCCTATCCGTGAAGCCCCGCCTGCACGCCCTGTACAGGAAGCGCAGCCGCAGCACCAGGGACGAACAAAAAGACATTCCGTTATTATCAAACCGAAAGATGAAGAACCTTCCGAAGGGGAGGAATCCGCCGAACCGATGCGAGTCAGGGGAGAAGAGTCTGCCGCTGAGGAAGGGCTCGAGACTGCTGAAAATGCAGCTGTTTCCGGTGAGCATGAACCCGCGGCGCCCCATCACGGCAGGACTCTCCGCCCGAAGGAACCGCAGCAGGAAATGCTTTCCGGCGTACTGGAGATCATGTCCGAAGGTTATGGTTTCCTCCGCAGGGAGAATTATCTGCAGGGACAGAACGACATCTATGTTCCCGCACAGTATATACGCCGTTTCGGCCTGCGGCTCGGTGATTTTGTTACAGGACCCTGCCGTCCCAAAAGGGATTCGGATCGTTACCAGGCCCTGCAGTACATCAAGGAGGTCAACGGCCTTCCGCCGGAGAAGATGCTCCGCCGTCCCCATTTTGACCGCCTGACCCCTATTTACCCTAATGAGAAGTTCATTCTCGAGACAGAGAAGACAGAGCTTTCCACCCGCATCATCGACCTGATCTCCCCAATCGGAAAAGGGCAGAGAGGAATGATTGTTTCTCCGCCGAAAGCAGGTAAGACAATCCTCCTCCAGAAGATTGCCAATGCTATTTCAATCAATAATCCGGAATCCAAGCTGATTGTACTCCTGATTGACGAACGTCCTGAAGAAGTTACCGACATGCAGCGTTCCATCAACGGCGAGGTTGTATATTCTACATTTGACAAGACTCCGGAAAACCACGTCCGCATAACGGAACTCGTCCTTGAGAGAGCCATGCGCCTTGTCGAGCTCGGGCAGGATGTCGTTATCCTCATGGATTCCATCACGCGGATGTCGCGGGCATACAACCTGACGATCAACCCCACGGGGCGGACGCTTTCCGGCGGTCTTGACCCGGGCGCCCTTTATGGCCCGAAGAGATTTTTCGGCGCGGCAAGAAATATTGAAGGCGGCGGAAGCCTGACCATTATCGCAACGTCCCTGATTGAGACGGGGTCGAGGATGGATGAGGTAATTTTCGAAGAATTCAAAGGAACGGGCAACATGGAAGTTGTGCTTGACAGAAAGCTTTCCGAAAAGCGCATTTTCCCGGCTATCGACATCATCAAGTCCGGCACGCGCCGTGAAGAACTGCTGCTGTCGTCGATTGAACTCGATGCCGTATGGACGATCCGCAAGGCATTCAGCCAGCTTGATACGGCCGCCGTCACGGAGATGATCATCAGTCTTCTGCTGAAGACAAATACGAACAGTCAGTTTATCTCGTCCGTGAACATTTCGTTCAACGACAAAGCGGTTTTTGACGCCATGCGCGGTACCCGTCTGCAGGGCTCAGCAAACTCCGGTTCTTCAGGTCAGGGCGGAAAATAAACGTTGACACCGGTACGAGAGTGTAGTAGCATATTTTTTGCACATATATCCGGTTTGGCATACGTATCAGAGTGTTTAAGCACAGTGAATACGCGCCAACCTTTTGATGAGAGGTATAACAATGAAAGACGGAATTCACCCTAAGACAACAAAGGCAATCGTTAAGTGTGCCTGCGGAGAGACATTTGAAACCACATCCACGAAGAAAGACCTTCACGTTGATATCTGTTCTAAATGTCATCCGTTCTACACAGGTAAGCAGAAGCTTATAGATGCAGGCGGACGTGTTGATAAGTTCAGAAAAAGAATGGAAAATAAGTAATTCTTATTTTTTAAAAGGCAGGCAAAGAGAGATGTTTTTACATCTCTCTTTTTCTTTTACCGGAAAGTCTGATAGAATGGTAGTAATCGTCAAATTAAAGGGGAACACAAATGGCTAATAATAACGACTCCGTTTCGGAGAACATAATACAGACAGTTCATTCCGGTAATGCTGCCCGCGCAACTGCTGACCGGCATGCGAAAAAGACATCGATCGGCGGACAGGCGCTCATTGAAGGACTTATGATGGTCGGACCGCGGCGCACGGCCATGGCGGTGCGTAAGGCAGACGGCTCCATACTTGTGGAGGAAATTGCCCAGGGACATAAGATGATCTTTTTTGAGAAAGTGCCGTTTATCCGCGGAGGCCTCCGTCTTTTCAGACAGCTTGTGACCGGCACCGGCGCACTGATGAAGTCTGCCGATTTTTCCGAAGAATCCGAGGAGAAGGCTCCGCCTGCACAAAATGCCGCGCCGGATGCTTCCGCCGCAGAAAGCGCGGACGCCGGATTAATCGAGAATAAAGACCAGGATCTTACTGAGGATGAGAAGCTCGCAAAGATCGCCTCTGAGGCACGATCTGCTGCCGAACCTCCTAAGAAGGAAGAGAAACCCAGCCGCATCGATGCTTTCCTTGAAAAGAACATGAATCTCATGGTCGTTTTTTCCGCCGTCCTGGGAATCGCTTTCAGCGTGATTCTGTTTATGCTTCTTCCCAGGCTTATCGTTGATATTATTTCCCACTGGATTCCGGCCAGCCAGTCGGATACAATCGGGGTCACGCTTTTGCTGAACCTGGCTGAAGGTATCCTGCGTATTGTGATTTTCATCGCATACCTGAAGCTTACCTCCATGCTCAAGGACATTGCCCGCGTTTGGATGTACCACGGGGCTGAGCATAAGACGATTGCCTGCTATGAAGCGGGTGAGCCGCTCACCGTTGAGAATGTGCGTAAATTCAGCCGCTTCCATCCGAGATGCGGCACGGCTTTTCTGTTTGTTGTCGTTATCGTTTCCATTCTCGTGTTTGCAGTGGCCGGCGTGTTTATAGGAGTGAACGTCTGGTGGGTGAATGCCCTGATCCGTATTGCGCTTGTGCCTCTTGTTGCCGGGATTGCATATGAAATCATACATTTTACCGGAACGCACGATAATAGTGCCGTTTGCCGCGCCGTCATGAGACCGGGTCTGTTTATGCAGCGTTTTACAACGCGTGAACCGGACGACAGTATGCTTGAAGTTGCCATTGCAGCGATGGAAGCGGTCATTCCCGAAAACACAAGCGAGGATAACTGGTGATTCTTTCTGATTGGTTAAGGGTTACCCCTGCAATTCTTGAAAGGGCAGGAATAGAGGCTCCCAAATCCGAGCTCTATCTCTGGCTGACCCTGGTAACCGGAAAGAACCGCGCTTTTTTCGTCATGCATGAATCAGACCCCCTTGAAAGTTTTCTGTCGCACGACAATATCCGGCAACTTGACGATATCCTTCTCCGCAGACTTGAGAGAGAGCCTCTCGCATATATCCTCGGATTATCCTTCTTCTGGGGCCGCAGCTTCCATGTCGGACCGGGCGTTCTGATCCCGAGGCCGGACAGTGAAATGGTCGTTGAAACGGCCCTTGCTGTTCTTGGTTTCCTGCCGATGCCCTGGGGGCAGTGCCTGCATGACAAGCCGGAGTCTCTGACAACGGGAATGCAGACTGACGATATCTTTCGCTTCATGGATCTCTGTACGGGATCAGGCTGTCTTGGAATCACGCTCGCCTTAGAGCTCCGGGCAAAAAAGCTGCCTGTCAGCGGTATTCTCACGGATATTTCAAGTGAAGCCATTTCGTATGCGCAGGAGAATATTCTTGAAAGTGAAGTCAGCGGAAACCTGACTCTCAGCCGATGCAACCTGTTTCCCGATTTTCAGACAATGACAGCTGCATGGGGAGATAAGCAGGCAGATTTGATTCTTGCAAATCCGCCGTATGTCACCGCAAAGGATATGGAAGGTCTCATGCCGGAAGTATTTGATTATGAACCGCACCTTGCGCTGCTGGGCGGGGAGGACGGCCTGCTCTTCTACCGGCGTATCCTCAGCAAAGGAAGTTATTTCCTGAAGCCCGGGGGATGGCTCGTACTTGAGCACGGATATGACCAGGGACAGAGCGTACCGGATATCTGCCGTGATAACGGATTTATTCATGTACTGTGTTTCCGGGACTACGGCGGACAGCCAAGGGTGACGATTGCACAGCGTTCCCCGACGGATGCACTGACAGGAGAGTGATACATATGCCCGGATTATTTTACCTATATCCATTTGCAGCAGGGGATGTTGTAACCCTAAAAAAAGCCCACCCCTGCGGCGGAAAAACATGGAGAATCATAAGGGCCGGTGCCGATGTGACTTTATCATGCGAGAAATGCGGACATACCCTGATCCTTGAACGGCGTGCCCTTGAAAAGTCATGTGTCCAGGTTGCTTCATCCGGCGACAAGAACAAGATGATGTGATATTATCAGACATATAGCCAGAATGTTTCCAGGGGGACCTTATGTCAAAAAGCGAGAATCACAATAAAGAAAACGAGAGTACAGCTCTGCCGATATCAGAAAATGACGCAAACAGGGCTTCCGTTGAGCTTCTGCAGAATTGGCTCGGCATGCTGTCCGGGTCGGAACTTCTTGCATGGGACCGGCTGCCGGATATCGGCCTTTATATGGACCAGGTACTGACTCTCATGGACCGCCAGCTGGCTTTCTACAAACGCGCTGAAGAGGATAAGCTCCTGACGCAGCCGATGATCAACAATTATACAAAGGACGGCCTGCTTCCGCGTGCCTCCGACAAGAAATATACGCAGGGGCATCTTGCACTTCTGTCCGTACTCTGTTCGCTGAAGCCTGTCCTGTCCATTTCCGATCTTTCGGTACTTCTGCAGAATATGCAGCTCGATAACAATGAGCGCAGCATCTATGAATTTTTCCTGGGTACACAGAAGGATGCGATTGAGAGTACGCGGCAGGACCTTCTTCCTGAAATTGAAACGATCTGCTCTGATATAGCAGCCGATACCGCCTCCTCAGACATATATCGCCGCGAAATGGCCATGCTTGCGCTGCGGACGGCAGTAGAAGCCCGCGTCCGCATTATGATGACGCAGAAGATCCTTGACCTGATCGGCGGGGAGAAGAAATAAACAATCTGCCGCGCTGAGTTATTTCAATCGAACCGTCATTTTGGATCACGCGCCTTCCCGAAGGTCATTCTTACACGCCTCGGCAGGTACCGCTTCATGCGCCGTTATGCATCATCCATTTTATCGAATAGCTTCCGGAGCAGGATAATCACATCTTCTTCGACCGGATACTCTGCGCAGAATATGCTGAATGATTCCGTCAGTGTCTGCTTCAAATTTCCATCAAACCGCACGGATTTGCCGCAGCATTCCGCTGTTGCCCGGATTACCTCCGCGATCAGGGAACGTGCGGTTTTCTCTCTGCCGCATAAATGTTTTACAGTGCAGCGATGTATCAGATGAATCGCTTTGTACCAGGCAGGCCTTTCCGGAAAGTATGTCCCCGGTATGTATTTTCTGGTGGTTTTTTCGGAGATTGAAAATCCGTTATCGCAAAGCAGGACGGCACCTGCAAGTTCGCTTTCGAGAACGGTTTCCCTTATATCGAGGTCGACGCTGATTCCGTCTGCGTAATCGAGGATCAGGATTCCTTTCGGATTTTCGGTAATGTTCGTCATGACGGTTTTCCCGAAGCCTTCAATCAGTCTGTCCAGAAAATCCGTATTCATATCACCGCACAGCAGAAGGTCAATATCCGAAAATTCCCGGGCGGTACCTTTTGCCACGGAACCTTTCAGAAGCAAAGAGATATGGTTGTCCCTGCAGAAGGACGTAATATATGCAACATATTTTCTGTGAAGGTCTGTTGGAAAATTCATAGTTCTGCCTCGGATAGAAATGCAGGGAATTGATCTTTCTTTCATATTATCATGCAAATGCGTGCAAAATATGAATCCCTGACCTGCAGGAAAACGATAAAAAAAGACCCCGGTTCTTATAAACCGGGGTCTTTCAACCTGTCATGCTGCGTCGGAATGACAAATTCTATTATTTCATAGCCTCTTCAACAGCAACCGCAACCGCGACGGTGCATCCGACCATGGGGTTGTTGCCCATGCCGATGAAGCCCATCATTTCAACATGTGCCGGAACGGAAGAGGATCCTGCAAACTGTGCGTCTGAGTGCATGCGTCCCATTGTATCTGTCATACCGTAGGAAGCAGGACCTGCCGCCATGTTGTCAGGGTGAAGCGTACGTCCCGTACCGCCGCCGGAAGCAACGGAGAAATATTTCTTGCCGAGTTCCCAGCATTCTTTCTTGTAGGTGCCTGCAACAGGGTGCTGGAAACGTGTCGGGTTGGTGGAGTTGCCTGTGATGGAAACATCAACGCCTTCCATGTGCATGATTGCAACGCCCTCACGGACGTCGTCGGCTCCGTAGCAGCGGACCTTTGCACGATCTCCGTCGGAGTAGGCTGTCTCCTTGACAATCGCAACTTTACCTGTATAGTAATCAAACTTAGTCTGCACATAGGTAAAGCCGTTGATGCGGGAAATAATGAAAGCAGCATCTTTGCCGAGACCGTTCAGGATGCAGCGAAGAGGCTCTTTACGAACCTTATTGGCAGACTGTGCGATCTGTATGGCGCCCTCTGCAGCAGCAAAGGATTCGTGGCCCGCCAGGAAGGCAAAGCATTTGGAATCTTCACGGAGAAGCATAGCAGCCAGGTTGCCGTGTCCGATACCAACCTTGCGGTCTTCGGCTACAGAACCGGGAATGCAGAAAGCCTGAAGGCCGAGTCCGATTGCTTCGGCAGCGTCGGCAGCCTTTGTGCAGCCTTTCTTGATGGCGATTGCGGCGCCTGCAATATAAGACCATGCGGCATCCTCAAACGCGATCGGCTGTGTATTTTTGCAGATAGTATATGGGTCAATTCCCTTGGCATCGCAGATTGCTTTTGCCTCCTCGATCGAGGAAATGCCATATTCAGCAAGAACGGCATTAATCTTGGGAATTTTTCTCTCGTAATTTTCAAAAAGTGCCATGATATAATCTCCTTTCCTCGCTCTTATTCTTTTCTCGGGTCAATGTAACGGACAGCATCCTTGAAACGGCCGTATGTGCCGATATTCTTGTTGTAAGCTTCGTTAGCATCGACGCCCTTCTTGATCTGGTCAAGCATCGGTCCGATCTTAAGGAACTGATAACCGATGATCTGGTCGTCAGCGTCAAGAGCGAGCTTCTGGATATATCCGTCTGTCAGCTCAAGATAACGGGGTCCCTTATCAACAGTTGAGAAGATGGTTCCAACCTGGGAACGAAGGCCTTTGCCGAGATCTTCAAGAGAAGATCCGATGGAAAGACCGCCCTCGGAGAAAGCGGACTGTGTACGGCCGTAAACGATCTGCAGGAACAGTTCGCGCATGGCCGTGTTGATTGCATCACAGACAAGGTCTGTGTTCAGTGCTTCAAGAATTGTCTTGCCGGGGAGGATTTCACCAGCCATAGCAGCGGAGTGAGTCATACCTGTGCAGCCGATCGTCTCAACGAGAGCCTCCTGGATGACGCCTTCCTTGACGTTCAGAGTAAGCTTGCATGCGCCCTGCTGAGGTGCGCACCAGCCGATGCCGTGCGTAAATCCGGAAATGTCAGAGATCTCTTTTGACTGAACCCACTTTCCCTCTTCGGGAATCGGAGCCGATCCATGGTTGGGCCCCTTTGCGATACAAGTCATTTCTTCAACTTCTTTTGTTCTAAGCATGTATGTATCCCCTTTCAAAAATGATAACAAACTATTCGTTATGTCGGCAGACAGTACTGCGACAGAAACGCCGCATCTAATTATAGCAAAATCACCGGGATATGCCATACGCGATTTTGTTAAAACTTCTTACTCGTTCAAGGTCATGTTATAATTGTTTGTATAGATTATTTCGCAAAATGAAAACCATTTGATAAAGGAACAGGGCAAGCATGGAAATATTGGACGAGCGAATGAAGGAAATGCTGAATCGGTATGATGAGATTTTATCGTCTCTGTCAGACCCGGCCGTCATTTCAGATCAGCCCAGATATCAGAAACTCAGCCGTGAGCTTTCAGAACTGGAACCGGTTTTATCATGCTACGGCAGACTCACATCCGCGCAGGGCGAACTGGCCGATGTACAGCATGTTTTCCGTACGGCGGATGAAGAAGAAATAAAGGAAATGGCCAGGGAAGAGATGGTCCGGCTTGAAAATGATGTCTCCTCGCTTGCGCAGGAACTTACGGAGAAGCTGACTCCGCAGGACCCCAACGACCGCCGCTCGGTCATTATTGAGATCCGGGCCGGTGCCGGCGGGGATGAGGCGGCCCTCTTCTGCGGCACACTTTTCCGCATGTACAGCACATATGCGCAGAATTGCGGCTGGCGCACCGAATATATTGACAGCAGCGATACCGAACTTGGCGGATATAAAGAAATCGTTTTTTCCATCGAAGGACAGGGAGCATACAGCCGTTTCAAATACGAAAGCGGCGTACACCGTGTGCAGCGGGTACCGGTGACCGAGTCCTCCGGGCGTGTTCATACCTCGACTGTGACCGTGGCCGTCCTTCCGGAAGCCGACCCGGTGGAAGTCGACATCAATCCGAATGATCTCCGCATCGACCGTTTCCGGGCGTCGGGGGCAGGCGGACAGCATGTCAACCGGACAGAATCTGCAATCCGCATTACACACATTCCGACAGGCCTTGTCGTACAGTGTCAGGATGAACGGAGCCAGTACAAGAATAAGGACAAGGCAATGGCTGTGCTGATGAGCCGCCTGATGGAACGGGAAACCGGAATCCATGACGGAGCTATTGCCAGGGAGCGCAGGTCACAGGTAGGCACCGGTGACCGCAGCGAACGGATCCGGACATACAACTACCATCAGGGCCGCGTTACCGATCATCGTATCGGGCTCACGCTGTACCGCCTTGAAGAAATAATAAACGGTGATTTGGATGAGCTGATTCAGGCGCTGACGATTGCGGACAAGAAGCACACCCTCGGCACAGCTGAAAACCAGGAGGGTGAAGACGGATGAAGACGGATAAAGTGTATCGGATTTCCAAATATGAAACGCGTATGATCAAACCGGAAAAGGATGATGACCTTGCGTATCCGGCAGGGCTTCTGACTAAAGGTGAGCTTGTGGCTTTTCCGACGGAAACTGTATATGGCCTCGGCGCGGACGCAACAAACCCGTCGGCCGTTGCGAATATTTTCAAGGCTAAGGGACGCCCGTCCGATAACCCGCTGATTGTCCATGTATACAGGAAGCAGGATATTCCAAGACTTGTTGAAGAAATGACGCCGCTGGCCGAATGCCTGATGGATGCATTTATGCCCGGGCCCATAACAATCATTATGAAGAAGAGTAAAATCATTCCGGATCTTGTCAGCGCGGGACTCGATACTGTCGGTATCCGTATGCCGTCACATCCTGTCGCGCAGGCGCTCATCCGTATGTCCGGCGTCCCCGTGGCAGCACCTTCCGCAAATCTTTCCGGAAGTCCTTCACCGACCCGGGCCGAACATGTGTATAAGGATCTTAAGGGCAGGATTCCCTGCATCGTTGACGGCGGCCCCTGCGATGTGGGTCTGGAGTCCTCGGTTGTCGATGCAACAGGTCTGTGGCCTGTGATTCTCAGACCGGGTGCCGTTACAATGGACATGCTGTCTGCCGCATGTAAGACGGCAGGGATTCTGCCTCCCGATGCGGAGATTGTGACTCATGATCGTGCAGCCAGGGGAGAGGCTCCCCGTGCCCCGGGCATGAAATACCGTCATTACGCACCGCAGGCGCCTCTTTCCATCGTGATGCCGCAGGCGGACGGTACCCGTGATGAAAAGTTTCTCGCAGATGCAAAGGCGGCGCTTACCGCCTCCGATGCGGGAATCATCGGAATATTCTGCGGATCGGGAGAGAGCGCTTTCCTGAAAAAAATGCTGCCGCCAAAAGAACTTTCCCGCATTGTTTTTTATGTTTTTGGTGAGAACACGGATATTAAGAGAGCGGCGAGAGAGCTGTTTGACGGGATACGGTCGCTCGACAGCGAGGACGCAGTCAGGATTCTCGCTTCGGGATTTGTAGGAAAAGGCCTTGAGCGGGCGTATATGAACCGCCTCGAAAAGGCTGCCGGGGAGAAGAAAGAGATAGATCCGGGCGCGGCTCTGCCGGAGCCCGTATCCAGGCATGTTCTTTTTGTCTGCACCGGCAATACCTGCAGAAGTCCGATGGCGGAAGCGATTTTCAACATGCTTGTTTTGAAGCGCGGCCCCTTCTGTGCAGCAGGCAATCCACTTTTGTGCGTCATTCCCGCAGCGGAGTCGGCCGGCATTTTTGCGGAGAACGGGAGCCCTGTTTCCCCGAATGCTGCAGATACCATGCACTTTCTTTTCGGGGCGGATCTGTCGGGGCATAAGTCCAGGCGGACGACGGAAGAAATCGTATCACGCCAGGATCTTGTTTTCACGATGACGCGCGAGCATACGGCAATCCTGCGGCGCTTTTATCCTGCTTATGCGGACCGGATATTTTCTTTTTCCGAATATCTCGATTGCAAATCCGTGCATATGCCCGGCGGCAGCCGGTCTGCCCGGATACCCGACGTACCGGATCCGTTCGGTCAGGACAGGGATGCCTATGAAAGGACGGCGCAGCTGCTGAGCGACGTGATTGAGGCGGCCTGGCCCGAAATTCTTTCCGATCTCGGCATAAAAAAACAAAATTGACGAATACTTTTTGCAATAATCCGCATATATCATGTGGTAATTTGTACTGCGGCATATTATTCTTGTCTTATCCGGTCCGCAGGACCTTGGGAGAAGAATACGAAACGCAGCCGGATGGGTTAACGATACACGGCAATATACCTGTGAGGGACATAAGCAATGAGTTTTTACCTTATATGACGGAGAACCATACTTGACGGGCCGGCTTTCCTATGCTATCATTTTTCGTGCTGCAAAGGATGCGGCAGTTTTTTGATAATAATCCTCGCTCTCGTTATCTTTGAGAGCCGTTCAGTCCAGGAGGAGGTGAATTTTAAATGGCAAACAAGTATGAATTAATCGTTATCCTGAGCCCTGTTCTTGGTGAGGAAGGCTATGCCTCCACAACAGAAACAATTAAGGCCAAGGTTGAATCCGGTGCGACCCTTGATGCATTGGAGACGGTTGGTGTCCGACGTCTGGCTTATGAGATCAATGATCAGAAGGATGGATATTACCTTCAGTTCAACTTCACATCAGAGCCTGATTTTCCTAAGGAAATCGAGCGTGTTCTGAAGATTACGGATGGTGTATTGAGATTCCTCGTTACCCGTATGGATGCGTAATCACGAAAAGGAAGTGTATGTATGAACAAAGTCATTCTTGTCGGAAGATTAGTTAAGGATCCTGAAGTAAAGACAACACAGAGCCAGGTATCCGTATGCAGCTTTACAATTGCCGTAGACCGGCGTTTCAAGGCTGCCAACGGTGAGCGTCAGGCTGATTTTATTTCCTGTGTTGCATGGCGCCAGCAGGCCGAATTCCTTGGGAGATATTTCCAGAAGGGATCACGTGTCGGAATCATCGGCAATCTCCAATCGAGATCGTATGATGATGCGACAGGTAAGAAGGTCTACGTGACCGAGGTTATTGTTGATGAAATCGAGTTCGTCGAATCCAAGCACGAAGGAACGCAGAGTTCCGGATATGAAGGATCACGCACGGCCGTAACCAGCAATCCTCCTCCGGCCCCTTCAGTTGACAGCGGATTCTATCCGGCCATGGATGACGATACGACACTTCCGTTTGATTTGTAATGATTCCGCACATATTGTGCGCCGCAGCCCTGTTTGACAGGCGCGGATTATTTTGAAAGGAGAATATACAAATGGCTGAAAATAGAGCTCCCAGAGCCGGCGGACGTGATTTTGGCGACCGCGGCGGCATGAGACCAAGACGTACACGCCGCAAGGTTTGCGCTTTCTGCGCAGACAAGGTGGAAGTGATCGACTATAAGGACGTTGCAAAGCTTCGCAAGTTTACTTCCGAGCGCGGCAAGATCCTGCCTAAGCGCATGACAGGCAACTGTGCAAAGCACCAGAGAGAACTGACTATTGCAATTAAGCGTGCAAGACACATTGCACTTCTTCCTTATGCAGTAGACTAATCCGCAGGGATCAGTTCTGCAATTGAATCACCTTGCGTATCGATTGCGCTTAAGGTATTCAGAGTTTATAATTATTGGGCATCCGTTGCTGTATTGCTGTGGATGCCCGATTTTTTTATTATTTCATCCGATAAAGGAGGATGCGCACGGATTATTCTCCCTGCGCGGAAAATGAATATGAAAGTTATACTGATTGCTGATGTTAAGGGCCTGGGGAAAACGGATGATGTTGTTGAGGTTTCCGACGGATATGCAAGGAATCTGCTGTTCAAAAAGGATCTCGCATTGGAAGCAACTCCGGCGAATATGAATACAATCCGGCTTAGAAAGGGTTCGCAGGCGGAAAAGGCCCGCAAGGAACTTGAGGAAGCGAAAGAGGATGCTGCCAGGCTTTCCGGCCAGCGGGTCACCGTAGTTATGAAAGCCGGGGAAGGCGGACGTCTGTATGGCGCCGTAACCGCCATGGATATAGCGGCAGCTCTCGAGAAACAGGGCTTCCGTATTGATAAGAAACATATTTCCATCAAGAACCCGATCAAATCGGTCGGATCCTTTGAAATAGCACTGCGGCTCCATCCGGATGTCACGGTCAATGTTAACCTGGATGTTAAGGCAGTCTGACTATTACCTGCATTAACCTGTATCTTTGGAGGAAAAAATGGCAAAGGCTTCGTCAAATGTTCCGGCAGGAAGGCTGCCGCCCCAGAATGTTCAGGCAGAACAGGCTGTCCTGTGTTCATGTCTTGACAGTGAGGCAGCACTGACGGTTGTCTCCGCGATCCTTATCCCGGAAGATTTTTACAGGCCTGACCATAAACTGATTTTTTCCGCGATCCTTGAGCTGGTTTCACTGCGTTCGCCGGTTGATATCATCACGGTTTCGGATCTTCTTTCCAAAAAAGGGGAGCTGGACACCGCCGGCGGTACGGCATATATCAGTCAGCTTTCCGACCTTGCGATCATTCGTTCGAATGCCGCCGAATATGCGGGCATAGTCCGGCAGAAATCGATGCTCAGAAAGCTTATCAGCTCGCTTGACGAAGTGATGAAGCTCTCCTTTGAAGGTGAACAGGAAGCAAATAATCTCGTTGACATTGCTATCGAGCGGCTGTCCGGCATGCGGGAAAACCCTACGGGCGGCGGCTTTGAATCTATCCACGACATCCTTAAGAGGACGCTGCAGGAAATTGTCGACATCAGTAAAGGCAAGAAGGAGAGAAGTGTTGTCCGGACGGGATTCCCGCTCCTTGACAAAGCACTCGGCGGCCTGCGCCCGGGCTCCCTGATTATCGTTGCAGCCCGTCCCGCGATGGGTAAATCTGCCTTTGTTATCAATATTGCCACAAATACGGCCATTAATTACAGTACGCCCGTAGCGTTTTTCAGCCTTGAAATGTCAAAGGCCGAAATCGGAAACCGTATTCTTGCATCACGTTCCTCGGTCAGCACGTTTGCCCTGCAGAATGCAGATATCAAGGAAGCCGACTGGGACCAGATCGGTAAGGCGATGACGCTTTTATCTCCGGCTCCGTTCTATATCGATGACCGTTCAGGCATCAATACGATTGAGATGATGGCAAAATGCCGTCAGCTTAAGAATGAGAACAAGCTCGGACTTATCATTATCGACTATCTCCAGCTCATGAGTCCAGCCGGCAACAGGGGCGGCGGGAACCGTCAGCAGGAGATTTCCGAGATTTCCAGAGCCCTGAAGATCATGGCGAAGGAGCTTGAGGTCCCGGTCATTGCACTTTCCCAGCTCTCCCGAGGCGCCGAGTACCGTGAAGACCGCCGTCCTCTGCTTGCAGACCTGCGTGATTCCGGTGCTATTGAACAGGATGCCGATATGGTTATGTTCATTTACCGTGATAAATATTATGATAATTCTGCTGAAAAGCCTGAAATTGAAGATGCGGAAATTATCCTTGCCAAGAACAGGCAGGGCGCAACAAAGACGGTCATGCTCAAATGGTGGGCCAGGAAGACTCTCTTTTTTGAGCCGGATCAGCCCGGAGCACCGGAGGAGCCGCAGGTTGCGCAGCAGTTCCGCGGTGATTATCCGGACATCCCTTCTTCTGTCAACCCGGTTTCGTCACCTTCTGCTCAGGTATTTTATGATGCTGATCCACAGTTTGACGGTGCTGGTGATTTCCTCGTCCCCGATGGATTCGAAGGACTCGAGCCTCCGGAAGAAAATGGAGCGTTTTAATGCCTCTTTTGCCTGATTGCCGGGAGTATTGCATTAAGAACAATCTCCTTTCCTGTCAAGTCATGCTTGTCGGGGTTTCCGGAGGCGCCGATTCGATGTGCCTTCTGGACATCCTTTTTTCCTTATCCGGGACATGGCAGGATGACAGCGACGGCAGACCTTTCCCCAAAATCATCGCTGCCCATGTGAACCACGGGCTTCGCGGGGCTGCAGCTGATGAGGACGAGGAACTTGTCAGGAGCTACTGCAGTGCGCGCGGAATTGCATTTGCCTCATATACGGCAGACGTTGCCCTGCTGGCTGCCGAAAAGCGGATCGGTCTCGAAGAAGCGGGACGCATAGTGCGGTATTCCTTTTTTGAAGAAACTGCACGGAAGTATTCGGCTGGCGGACACAAAGTTTTTACGGCTGTTGCACACCATAGGGAGGATCAGGCGGAAACCATCCTCATGAATCTTTTCCGGGGAACGGGACCCGACGGTCTCACCGGAATGCAGCCGTGCAGCCGCGGAATCGTGCGGCCGCTGCTGTTTGCATCAAAAAAGGATATCCTCGGCTATATGAAGGAAAAGGGACTTTGTTTTTCTGAGGATTATTCAAACCTGGACAATACATATACCCGGAACTGCTGGCGCAACCGGATTTTTCCCCTGATTGAGGAAGCATGCGGAAAAGATCCGGTACAGCCTTTACTTGCCATGTCGGATCTTCTGCGCACGGACCAGTCGTATTTTGAAGAAATCGTCGGCGATATTTTTGCGGCAAACAGAATTTCCGGCGGAAACAATATGCCCGGGCTTCCCTGTCCGGTCATTACAGGAGCACACCGTGCTGTGGCGTCAAGGCTTGTGCGGCATTTATACGCCGCTGCGTTTTCTTCGGCGGCGGATCTCGGCTCCGTGCATGTGTCGGCTGTCCTTTCGCTGACGGAAGACCCTGCGGGCGGACGATTGCTGTCCCTGCCGCACGGAAGAACCGCATACATCGCGGACGGCGTCCTTTTCTTTGACAATGCCGACGCGATCCGGGGCGGAGGACTGAAGTCATGGGATACGAACGGAGTCAGGCTGCTTCTTTGCAGTGCCGCGGATGCGGGGGAGACACCGCTTTTCAGCGATGTAAAAAAGACGGAACTGTGTGTGCCGATTTCGAAAACTTCTTTTGAACTCGAGACAATCCTCGTTGAGAATCCTGAACAGGTAGTTTATAATAGTCGGACATGGTATTGCACCCCTGATGTATTGGGGGGCGCCGTGCTCAGGACAAGACGGCAGGGGGACTGGTTTTCACATGCCGGTTCAGTCGGCGGCAAGCTGCTGCGCAGGTATCTGACAGACAGGAAGATTCCAGCATTTGTCAGGGACAGGATGCTTATCGCAGCAAACGGCGCACAGGTCCTGTGGATTCCCGGATTGGCGCACGCTGCCGGCTTTGTCGACGAGGCGTCAAGGCTTAGGTTTTTTGCATCACGCGGCCGGGGAACAGACCCGATATCATTACAGGATATGCAGCTTTACAGGATTACGATTCGAAATATGTACGAACAGGAGGAGCAGTAGATGGCTCACTATTATGTAAAGGACGTTCTGATTCCTGAGGACGAGATTGACGCTATGGTAGCAGGACTCGCCGACAGGATCAACAAGGACTACGAGGGCAAGGAAATCGTGCTGATCGGAGTTCTCAAGGGATCGTTCATTTTCATGGCTGATCTTGTCCGCAAGATCAAGCTTCCCATGATTATTGACTTTATGTCTGTCTCCAGCTACTACGGCGGGACGAAGAGTTCCGGGGTGGTCAAGATCATCAAGGATGTCGATATCGATATTCAGGGCAGGAATGTCATCATTGTCGAGGATATCGTCGACTCGGGACTTACGCTGCAGCACCTGAAGGAAATGCTCCTTACGAGGAACCCTGCCAGCCTCCGCGTCTGTGCAGCTTTTGACAAACCGGACCGGAGAAAAACAGACATTACCGCAGAATACACGGGACGAAAGATCCCTGATGAGTTTATTATTGGATACGGACTTGATTTTGACGGAAAATATCGTAATTTGCCGGATGTATGCATCCTGGCAGTTGATGGAGGTAATGAATGAACCAGACAACCCCTAAGAGATTCGGAGGCGCAGGTTTCTATCTTCTCTTATTCCTTATCGTTATTGTTGCAACGTACATCCTGCTTTCAAGCAATACGGGTGCAAAGAATGACAGCCTGTCCGAAGCCCTCGGATACATAACATCGGGCGAGAATGACCCGCAGGATGTTTCCCTGAACGGATACAACCTCAAGTTTTCATATACGGCTGCCGACGGCTCAACCGTAAATGTCAGCAAGGATGTTCCCCCGCTTTCTGTTGACACGGTTTTCAAAATTCTGATGACTGCGCAGGAAGACGGCAAGATTGACAAGTTTGATTATACGGAACCGGTTGACTCCAGTACGATCCTGAGTGTCGTCACCATTGTCATCATGGTGGCCGCAATGGGCTTCTTCCTCTGGTTCTCCCTTTCGCGGGCCCAGGGGGACGGCAAGAGCGCAATGAGCTTCGGAAGAAGTAAGGCAAAGCTGAATGATCCGACCAAGAATAAGATTACGTTTGCAGATGTGGCCGGAGCCGATGAAGAGAAGGAAGAACTTCAGGAAGTTGTGGATTTCCTCAAGAACCCGAAGAAATATTCCGGACTCGGCGCCAAGATCCCCCGCGGCATCCTGCTTTTCGGAGCTCCCGGAACAGGCAAGACGCTTCTTGCCAAAGCCGTTGCCGGTGAGGCGGGCGTACCGTTTTTCTCCATTTCCGGTTCTGACTTTGTAGAGATGTTTGTCGGTGTCGGTGCAAGCCGTGTCCGTGACCTTTTTGATACGGCAAAGAAGAATGCGCCGTGCATTATTTTCATTGATGAAATCGATGCCGTCGGACGCCACCGCGGTGCAGGAATGGGCGGCGGACATGATGAGCGTGAACAGACACTGAACCAGCTGCTTGTAGAAATGGACGGCTTCGGCCCCAATGAAGGCGTCATTGTTATTGCAGCAACCAACCGTATGGATATCCTTGACCCTGCTCTTCTGCGGCCAGGCAGATTTGACCGCCGCGTAGTTGTCATGCGTCCCGATATCAAAGGCAGAGAGGCCATCCTTAAGGTTCACGCCAAAGGCAAGCCGCTCGCCGCTGATGTTGACCTGCACGAGATTGCGAAGATCACCCCCGGTTTTACCGGTGCCGACCTTGCAAATCTGCTGAATGAAGCTGCACTCTCTGCGGCCAAGCACAACGCCAGCGAGATTGTTTACCACGATATTTCGGAAGCCGTGTTCAAGGTCATGCTCGGGCCGGAAAAAAAGAGCCGCGTAATCAGCGACAAGGAAAAGAAGCTGACTGCATTCCACGAAGCCGGCCATGCCGTCGTGCTGCGTACCGTGTCCGATACGGATAAGGTTGAGCGAGTTTCCATTATCCCCGCCGGCGGTGCGGGCGGATATACCGCCCATAAGCCGGATGAGGATGTATACTACACCACACGCCAGCAGCTCATCAATGAGGTCATGATTGCATTAGGCGGACGTGCTTCCGAAGAGATTATCCTCGGGGAGATCAGCACAGGTGCCTCTTCCGACCTGCAGAGCGCAAACAGTGTCGCACGGGATATGATCATGAAGTACGGAATGAGCGAGAAGCTTAGAAACATGGTGTTCGGAAGCGATGAAGAGGTCTTCCTCGGCAAGGATTTCGGCCATGTTAAGGATTACAGCGAACATGTCGCTGCTACGATTGATGAAGAGGTGCAGAGCATCATCGATGAGGCCTATAAGCAGGTCAAAGAGATTCTGAACGGAAAGATGAAGATACTTCAGGCTGTAGCGTCCCGACTCCTCGAAAAAGAGAAGATCGAGGGCCCCGAGTTCGAAGAGCTTTATGTATCCGACGGTGCCGGTTCCCCTGTAACCTACGCATAAGAACGATATATACAAGTCCTTACAGGCACCCGCCGGATTCAAAAACTGCGGGTGCTTTTTTATGGCCGGATTCATGTCTGCATTGGAGAAAAAGCAGCATGTGCCTTGAACGGATGACTTTCGGGGCAAAGTAAAAGAAGTCCGGAATCAGTATTCCGGGCTCCTTTATGTTCCTGCATGTTACGCGGAAGTGAACTGTCTATTTTGCAGATTCTATCCTGATCATTTCATCGGCAAGCCCGCGGATATCTTCCGGTCCTAGTACCAGGATAAGGTCACCCTCGGATACCAGCTCGTCAAGGCGCGGGATGATGTCGTTCTTATCGGCGAAAAACTCAGCCGTTCCGCCCTGTTCATTGATCTTATCGGCCAGCATGGATGATGAAATCGTACCGGGATTGATTTCGCGGTCGGAAAAAATTTCGGCAAAAAGGACATGTTCGCAGGGAAGAAGGCTTGCTACGAAATCGTCGAAAAGTACTTCCGTTCTGTTGAAGGTGAGAGGCTGAAAGACGACCCACGTTTTCTTGTGGGGGATATGTGAAGCTGCCGACAGCGTCGCACGTGCGGCCGACGGATGGTGTGCATAATCTGCAACGACCGTTGCACCCCTGTATTTTCCCTTGATTGAATACCTGCCTTCCGCACCGGTAAAGGAAGAGAGGACTTTTGCCGCCGCTTCCGGAGTCCCTCCGTTCAGGTGCGCACAGGCGATGGCTGTAAGCGAGTTGTATATATTGTGGTCTCCGGGAATTCGGAGGGCAATATGGGTATAAAAGGCGCTGTCGATGTACACGTCAAATTCCGGATAGCCATCCTTATAAACAATGTTATCGGCATAAACATCGGGTCCCTCGCCCGTAACCGGGAAGATATCACCCTTTTTGCCGGTGGTGACGACTGCAGGCATTGTCAGTCCGAGGCGCGCACGGCGGTCCGGCATCCTGCGTACGGCTTCTGCCGTATTTGGTTCAAATGCAGGTACGACAAGCGTGCCGCCTTCGGCTATCTTCTCTGAAAATTCTGCAAACACGTCAATAACTTCGGAAAGGCTCTGATAGCAGTCGACATGGTCATAATCAATATTTGTGATCGCTGCCGTTGTAGAGTAAAACTGCAGGAAGGACCTCTGATACTCACATGCTTCCGAGACAAGCAGCTTGTGCGGAGTCCCCATACGGACAGTTCCGCCGAAGGCGTCGAGCTCGGCTCCGAGGTGGACCGTAGGCTCCTGTCCGGATTCAATCAGTATGAGGGATGTCATGGAGGTCGTTGTAGTTTTGCCATGCGTACCGGAAATGTTGATGACGCGTTCAAAGCCTGCCGTGAGGTAACCTAAGAAACGGGCACGGTCGACAGAGGGAATTCTATTTTCTTCCGCATAGGAAAGCTCAGGGTTCCCGGGCAGAATTGCTGCCGTATGAACAACGAGGTCAGGTTTGAATTCTGCCAGGTTTGCAGCGGCGTGTCCTTCGTATACATGGATTCCCTTTTCCTCCAGGTAATGCGTACGGTGCGAGAGGTGCATATCCGAACCCGCTGCCTTGAAACCGAGATGCATGGATATTTCTGCAAGTCCGCTCATGCTGATTCCGCCGATTCCCACAAAGTAAATACGGGCATGCGGCGGGAGAAATGAGAGGTCCTGTTTTACGCCGGCGAGCGGCTTAGCGGCTGGATTATTATCTTCTGGAATTGTCATAATTCTCCTTCTTTCCGGGATCAGGTGCATCTGTAAATGCCGGATGATCCAAAAGCTTCCTCTTGCATTATACCCAAGGAATCGAATTTGCACACATAAAACATGAACTTTGTGCACGTTAAACAATCAAATTTACTTTATTTGTTGATTCTATAGAATTTATTATGTTAGTGTGTTCACCTTTGTAAAATAAGAGTACAATACTTTTATTGCCTTACAACTTATTGAACAATTTTTTAAAGAGGCCGACAACGCGCCGACAGATTTGTCAGAACAATGGAGGATGACCCGCATGGAAATTACCAGCATTATTATTCGTAGGATTTCTCTTGAAAGCAAGATGAAAGCAATTGTTTCCATCACATTTGACAACGCCTTTGTTGTACACGATGTGAAGGTAATCGAAGGATCCAACGGACTTTTTATCGCCATGCCCAGCCGCAGGACACAGGAAGGTGATTTTAAGGATATTGTTCATCCCATCAACTCTGTATTCCGTGAAGAATTATCGAGTGCCGTACTTGAGAAATATCAGGCAGCGCTTGCCGACTATATGGCCGACGAATCCCATCAGGAGGAGATCCGCAATCTTGGAAAAGCGCCTGCCGTTGTTGAAGCCCCTTGAAATGCGTGTATAATCATAAAGTAAGAGCAGACTGTTCTGATATGGACAGTCTGTTTTTTTATTCGCATCGGGAAAGGTTATTCTTATGAAAATGACAAAGTTAATCCGGTACATCGGACTCGGCCTTCTGATCCTGTCCGTGCTGATGCTTCTGTATCTGTTTTCCTTCACTCTGTTTAAAGACAGCAAGCCGGCATCGTCAGACCGGTATGCCGTCCTTGAAATTACCGAAGGTTCGAATATTTTTCCGCGCACGGATTATGACGTGCTGTTTGCCGGAATGAATCTCGTCTCATCCTCCGTGAAGATCAGCGCTGATTCGTCCGCGGAAACAGAGCAGGAAAAAATCGCAGCTGCAATAGATGCAAGCGGTTCGGACCATGTTATCCTGCTGGCCTGGGAAAAAGCTGCTGTACCGGCACTTACAGCTGCCCTGAACCGCACGGATGTCGCATCGGTGATTCTTCTTTCTCCAACGCTTACCGGTACGGATGCCATGGAGTCGTTCGGAACACATCAGCCTGACATTCCTGTAGCTGTATTCGATGTGAAAACCGTCTATTCCAAATCACTCTACGAACGTCTGTCCGGCGAGGATGCGACCATCTTCGAAGGTCTTACGGACAGCGGAATTATGCCTGCAGAGGTCTTTATTTCTCCCGACGGCAGCCGTTACCTGAGCCAATGGAGCCTGACGGGACGCGTGAATTTTGACCGGTATGTACTGACATTCCTTCCGCAGGTGCAAAGCAGGATCGGGGAGTACATCAGCGGTTTCATACAGCATGCGCCTTTAGCATCTTCCATGGCATGCCGAAATCATGTTGCTTTTGCCCAGTCAGTTAAAATCATTGCGGCTGTTTTTCTGACGGCCGGACTGTTCCTGTTTTTTGCTTCCATTTCGAAGGCAAAAAGGCCTGCAGGCGGACAGTCATCTTTGCCGCCTGCCGCAATTCCGGGTGCGGATGTTTCCGCCGGCCCGTTTCAAGGCCAGGCCGCAGATAAAGGCCCGGACATCCTGCGCGGACGCACGCAAAGAGGGCGGTTTTTCCTGCATGCAGCCGCAGCCGTTCTGGTATCCGGTGCGCTTCTTTTCCTATATCCGGGCCATCTGTTCTTAGGAAAAATCTTGCTGGCCTGCTGGCCGCTTCTTTACTATGCAGCATCCGATATTCTCCTGGTACGGTTTGTTCCGCAGTCACTGATCCGCGGGCATATACCAGGCGGACGTATGCGTATGAGCCTTACCGTGGCTCTCCTTTTCCTTGCAGGCGTATTTCTGTTGAAAGCCATGCACGTATACTCCGTCGGACAAAGCAATTCAGCCCTTTCAAACTTACTGCCCGGAGCATTTGCAGCCAGTCTGTTTGTCCTCGGATGGATAGCCGTATCAGCGGAGGCAGTTCTTATGAACAGAAAAGGGTCGGGCGACGGTGTCTGTCTGGATGCCTCCCGATGGTACAGGACGGGAACCATCCTGCTGCCTTATGCGGCTGTTCTGGTATTCCAGCTTGCGGCACGGCAGGCCGGATTACGCATCCTGCACACGGTATTCCTGCTTGCTGTCCTGTATGCCGGTTTCTGGCTGCGAAGGATCATCCGAAGAACAAGCGGGACGGAATGGATGGCTGCCGCTGCGTTTTCTGTTTTTTATACCATGATTGTTTTCGGGTAAAGTATCGGAAATGCCCTGCCTGTTGCTTGCATGACAAGCGATGATTGATTATTATGGTTACAAAACAGTGAATCGTTTCGCGTAAAAGCACGGTTTTGCACCGTATGATTCGATTTTTACAGGATATCCTCCGGAAGGATGTGGGGCATTTGTCTTCAACAATAAAAGACGTGGCAAGAAGAGCAGGGGTTTCCATTGCGACTGTTTCCAAATTCATTAACGGCGGGAATGTCCTTGAGGAGAACCGGACTGCGATTGAAAATGCGATCCATGAATTGAATTATCAGGTAAACACCGTGGCACGGGGAATGAAGACCCGGCGCAGCATGACGGTCGGTGTCCTTATTCCAAGTGTAGCTGATTATTTCGGCATCTCGATCCTTGCTTCGGTTAACAGGGAACTATATAAGCATGGTTACAGCACAATTATCTGCGGTTATTCCGTCGAAACGGCAAACAGCGCGCAGTCCATGATCGAATTTCTGATTAACAAACAAGTCGACGGAATCATTATGCAGCCGCTGACACTTGCCCCGGGTGACCTTGCACGCGCCGAAAGCCAGGATACGCCGATCGTATTTGTCGATACACAGTTTGGCGCAGAGCGATATGATAATGTACTTATTGATAACCGTGAAATTGCAGGCAGGATCACCCGCTATCTGATCAGCCTCGGACACAGAAGGATCGGTCTCATAACAAGTGCCCCCGGTGTCCAGGTTGCGGATGAGCGTGTCATCGGATACCGCGAAGCAATATCGAATGCGGGTATTCCCTTCGATCCGGAGCTTATGCACCTTGTGAGTTATTATGAAGAAGACGGATATGCCGGCATGCAGCATTTCATGGATCTTCCGGATCCTCCGACGGCCGTTTTCGCGACAGGCAATGATCTTACGGTCGGAGTTCTGTCTTATGCAGGCGATAAGGGGCTGACCATCCCGGATGACATATCGGTTGTCGGCTTTGAAAACCAGAAAATCGCGCGCGTCTATCGGCCCCGTATTACTATCGGCGTGCAGCCTATTGAAAATATCGGGCTGACAGCTGCGGTCATGCTGATTGAACGCATGACCGGTGTACATAAAGGTCCGGGACGTACCGTGCGGCTTCAGGCATCCGTCGAATACGGGGCATCAGTTAAGGATCTTTCCGGAAATAATTGACACGAAAGAATTTGCATGCTATTCTTGTTCGGTGACCGCGTGCGCCGGGCTGATAAATGTTGCTCTGCAACTGCCTTGGTGGTCAGCGAGACTGGAAGAACAGGAGGGAAACGAATTATGTATGCTGTTATTTTAACAGGTGGCAAACAGTACAAAGTTGCTGTTGGCGAAGATGTTTTTGTCGAGAAGCTTGAGGGTGAAGACGGTGCGGCTGTGACTTTTGACACAGTACTTGCAATCGGTGATGATTCCGGGATTAAGGCAGGAGAAGCTGTAAAGGCTGCGAATGTTGCCGGCGAGATCGTAAAGCAGGGCAAGAACAAGAAGATTGTTATTTTCAAGTACAAGGCCAAGAAGGGTTACCGTCGGAAGAACGGACACAGACAGCCTTATACGAAGGTTCGTATCACGGCTATCAACGCCTGATAGGAAGAAGAGAACTTTGACATGATTATTGCAGATATACATAAGAACGCATCCGGGGAGATTACTTCACTTACTGTGGCTGATCATGCCGGATATGCAGAAGAAGGCAAGGATATTATCTGCGCCGCTGCGTCGACTCTTGTGTATACAGCGATCGGGTCATTACAGAGGCTTTGCGGACTGAAGGATTTTTACCGCATTGTCGAGGCGTCCGATGAGGATTCCATTCCGTTTTCGGAAATTGTACTGACCGGTGCAGCTCTTTCAGATGAGCAGCGCCGCATTTCCCAGGTCATCCTGCAGACAGTCGAGACCGGCTTTCTGCAGCTTGAAGAATCGGTCGGGGAAGACAGCGGTAATCAGTTTATACGAGTAACGGAAACTACAGATGACAAGTAGGAGGTGTAAGCTATGATCAAGATGAATTTACAGCTCTTCGCACATAAGAAGGGAATGGGATCCACCAAAAACGGCCGTGATTCCGAATCCAAGCGTCTTGGTGCCAAGAAGGGCGACGGACAGTCTGTTACAGCAGGCAATATTCTGGTCAGACAGCGCGGAACGAAAGTTCACCCGGGTACCAACGTTGGTATCGGCTCGGATGACACTCTCTTTTCACTGATCGACGGATGTGTGAAGTATGAGCGTTTGGGCCGTGATAAGAAGAAAGTCAGCGTATATCCTGCTGAATAATTTCTTCACGGTTATGAGCAAGTGATTTACAGAAGAGGTCCTGCCCGATGATCTGTTCATTGGCTGGGCCTCTTTTACATGTTAAGCAGTCAGAGGAGATAAAAATGCTAATTGATCATGCAAAAATTTACGTTAAAGGCGGAGACGGCGGCAACGGAGCGGTTTCTTTTCACCGGGAAAAGTATGTCACGAATGGCGGCCCCGACGGCGGTGACGGCGGAAAAGGCGGCGATGTGATCTTCTATGCTACGGAAGATCTTTCGACCCTGCAGAATTTTCGCTTTAAGCGTAAGTTTGTTGCAGAAAACGGCGATAAAGGCGGAGCCAGAAAAATGTACGGGCGCGGAGCAGAAGACCTGCGGATTGGCGTTCCGGTCGGCACCCTTGTCCTCGATGCAGAAACGGACCGTGTGATTGCCGACCTGACGGAAGCCGGACAGGAAGTCATTATTGCCAAAGGCGGGCGCGGCGGTCAGGGAAATATTCATTTTTCCAACTCTATCCGCCAGGCTCCGAACTTTGCGCGTGCAGGAATTCCCGGTGAAGAGTGGAATCTAAAGGTTGAACTCAAACTGCTGGCTGACGTCGGGCTCATCGGTTTCCCCAATGTCGGAAAGTCAACGCTTCTTTCCGCCGTTTCCGCAGCCAGACCGAAAATCGCAGATTATCATTTCACGACGATCGACCCCATGCTTGGTGTTGTAAATGTCGGCGATACAAGCTTTGTCGTAGCGGATATTCCGGGCCTCATCGAGGGCGCCCATGAAGGGGCCGGTCTCGGTCATGACTTCCTCAGGCATGTTGAGAGAACACGCCTGCTGATCCATGTAGTTGATGTTTCCGGCAGCGAGGGCAGAAATCCGGTCGACGATGTCGACAGCATTAACATGGAACTTTCCCTGTTCAATCCGCTTCTCGAGACACGCCCGCAGATTATTGCCGCGAACAAGATCGACCAGGCGAAAGAAGAGGACGTTGCGGCTTTTATTACGGAGATGAACCGAAGAGGCTACGAGGTTTTTCCCATTTCCGCCGCGATTGCGGAAGGCACAAAGGAACTGATGGAAGCTGCGGCAAGAATGCTTGCCACTCTTCCGAAGACAATCCTGAGGACGGAAACAAAGGAAGAAACCATTTACAAGTTTGAGCCGGAGGAACTGTTCCGGATTGATGTTGAGAATGACGTCTACTGCGTTACCGGTCCGTGGGTTAAGAACCTCGTTGATTCAACAAATTTTGATGATCCGGATTCACTGCAGTATTTTCAGCGCATTATCCGGAAGAAGGGCATCATTGACGCCCTTAAGAAAGCGGGTATCCAGGAAGGCGATCTGGTACGTATGTTTGCACTTGAGTTTGAATATATCGAGTAAATGGATGATATTTTTTGATACTTCTATATTCGTTACGAAAATGTCATGAAATTCTGAGCCTTCATGTGTATAATGAATTTATCATTCCAATAGGAGGGCTGAACTATGCAGAAGTATGTTTGTGATCTTTGCGGTTACGAGTATGATCCTGAGGCTGGAGATCCGGATAATGGCATTGCACCGGGCACTTCTTTTGAAGATCTTCCGGATGACTGGACATGTCCCGTGTGCGGCGCGACGAAGGATTCTTTCAGTGCACTGTGATTCCTGTGTCCGACTCATATGAATGGGAAATAACTGCGATTGTAATCAAAAAGAGGCTGCACATATCGAAGTGCAGCCTTTTTTTATAATCAGGCCTTTCAGACGTTGCTCTTTTCATGCCGTCATCGTAAAATTTATATAGTAAATCTGACAGGGAGGAAAATATGCAGACGATTAACATAAGTGATAATATCCTTTACGTTGGGGAGCTCCATCCGGACAGGCAGATGTTTGACTGCCTGATGCCCACGCCGCATGGCACGACGTATAATTCATACTTTATTACCGGCACGGAAAAAACAGCCCTTATCGATACGGTCGACCCCGATTTTTTCCTGGAATACCTTGCAAAATTAAAGAGCCTGGAGATCAGGAAGATTGATTACATTGTTCTGCTTCATACGGAGCAGGACCACTCGGGATCCGTTGTGGATCTTCTGAAGTATTACCCGGATGCGAAGCTGGTTGCCACGTCCAATGTTGTCAAGCTTGCCAGGACACACCTTCATCTTCCTGCTGAAAAGTTTTTGGTGATGGATGAAGGTGCCGAACTTGATCTCGGCGGCTATTCGCTTACCTTTCACAAGATCCCGTTTGCCCACTGGCCTGATAATACAATGGTGTATGAGAAAAAAAGCGGCGTCCTTTTTTCCAGCGACCTGTTTGGCTCTCACTATTCATTTGAAAGGGTGTTTGCCACGGACAGCTACGAAATAAAGGAGTCAGCACGCGCATATTATGCCGAGATTATGATGCCCTTTACTCCGCAGGTCAGAAAATATACGGAACAGGTCATAGACCTTGCTCCGCGCATGATTGCATCGTCCCACGGGCCTGTTTGGAATGATCCTTCGATTATTCTCAGAAGGTATATGCGATGGACCGGCGACAGGGTCAACAAGACCGTCGTTATTCCATATGTAAGCATGCACGGAAGCACGAGCCAGATTGTAGACAGGCTGACCTGGCGGCTGGCCGGCAAGGGCGTCTCCGTCCTCTGCAGAAACCTGGGAGCGGACAAAGAGAGCCTGTCCGTCCAGTCCGGACACGTGATGAATGACCTTGTGATGGCTGCAGCAGTCATCTTTGCAATACCGACTGTACTGGGCGGACCGCATCCTGCGGGCGCTTACTGTGCGCTGCTTGCCAATGCCCTGCGCCCGAAGACCCGTTTTATCGGGCTTGTAGGTTCCTATGGCTGGGGCACTAAGATTGCTGAGTCTTTCGATGCGCTGACATCCGGTATGAAGAAGGCCGAGAGACTTGAACCGCTGCTTTTTGAGGGGCTCCCGACCGAAGAAGACCTTATCCGCGTGGATGCATATGCAGATGAACTTGCAGATAAGATCCTTGCGCTTGGCGATATGTTAATCTGATTCAGGTGAATCAGACTGCAGGGAAGACAGAATTGTCATGTAGATGCCGGCGGTGGATTCCTTCCATCGCCGGCACATTTTTTGTGCGGATTCCTCGTTCGGCGCAAAGAGGGTAAGATCAGCGGTAACACGGGCCCCGTCCGACAGTGTAAGGCGTACCTGGTATGCGCCGTTGGCGTCAGGAAGATAGCTTGCCAGCACGCTGGACGCTTCATGCATCTCCTGCTTCCATTTCGGCGCGGCCTTTGTCAGATATGACCGGACATGCGCCGGCAATGACGGCAGCAGCTGCCCGAGGACAAGTTCGCCTTCCGGCGTGATGTCACAAAGCTCAATCGGCCGCCCGGCCGCATCCACACGCGTCTCACCCTTCCTGGTGGCTTCGACGATGAGACGGTCCCTCTTGAGTTCTTCCCTGGCCTGCACAAATGAAAAATAATCCAGATACAGGGATTCAACGGCCCAGTCCATCAGCTCGGCTGAAGGAACGCTGCTGACCTGGTGGAGCATGTAAAGAAGAATGAGTTTGCCGTTGGGAAGATCAATATCAGGCACGACGGAGTCCTCGCTTTCGCAGAGTAGTTTTATCATAAACCGTATTATATCTGATTTATCCGAGGTATACCACAAGGTATCCGGAGCCCGCCTGTATGATTTTCTCGATCCGGCATGGGAATTGTTCCTTCATTTGCATGCTTTCCCGGACTTTTCCGTATTCACACACAGCGCATGGAAATGCTATACTATCAAAAGACGCACCGCCGGGCTGCCGGGTATTGTATGCCTGTCGCTGAAGAGCAGGAAGCGGTCAGCGTAAATATTTGCATATAGGAGTATACAATGATTACATTAGATACGACCAATGTCCTTTCCTTCATCAATGAAAACCAGATTGCACAGCTTGAACCTCAGATTAAGCTTGCACATGATATGCTTCACAAAAAAACCGGTCCCGGAAGTGATTTCCTGGGCTGGCTGGATCTTCCTTCGAATTATGACAGGGAGGAATTTGCCCGTATCCGCCAGTCGGCTGCTAAAATCAGAAAAGATTCTGATGTTCTTCTGGTTATCGGAATCGGCGGGTCGTACCTTGGAGCACGTGCCGCTATTGAGCTCCTTTCCCATTCTTTTGCCAATATTGCTTCCAAGAAAGTCAGAAAGTCCCCGCAGATTATTTTCTGCGGCAACTCCCTGAGTGCCACATACCTTGCAGACCTGTTTGATCTTTTAGAGGGCAAGGATGTTTCTGTCAACATTATTTCCAAGTCCGGAACTACGACCGAGCCTGCAGTGGCTTTCCGTATTTTTCGTGCCTTTATGGAGAAGAAATACGGCAAGGACGGTGCCAAGGGCCGTATCTATGCTACAACGGACAAGTCAAGGGGCGCACTTAAGGGCCTCGCCGATGAAGAGGGATATGAATCTTTTGTTGTTCCGGACGATGTAGGCGGAAGATTTTCCGTACTGACAGCTGTCGGACTTCTTCCGATTGCCGTTGCAGGCATTGACATCCGCGAGATGATGAAGGGCGCCAAAGATGCTTCCGCTGCCTATAAGAAAGTATCCGTAACCGAGAACCCCTGCTACCGCTATGCAGCAGCCCGCAACTGCCTTCTCAGGAGCGGTTATTCCACGGAAGTTATGGTCAACTATGAGCCATCCGCCCATTACATGACGGAATGGTGGAAGCAGCTGTTCGGCGAGTCCGAAGGCAAAGACGGCCGCGGCATTTTTCCTGCCGGTGTTGACAATACGACGGATCTTCACTCAATGGGACAGTATATCCAGGACGGACAGCGCATCCTTTTCGAGACCGTAATAGAATTTGACAAGCTTCGCCGTTCCTTTGAAATCCCGAACGATGAGACCAACCTGGACGGACTGAATTTCTTATCCGGCAAGGATCTGAACGAAGTGAACAGGAAAGCCATGCAGGGTACGGTACTTGCACATGTTGACGGCAAGGTTCCGAACCTGATCGTCCATGTTCCTGAGGTTACGGCTTACTGGTTCGGCCACCTCGTGTACTTTTTCGAGAAAGCCTGCGGCATTTCCGGATACCTCCTCGCAATCAATCCGTTCAACCAGCCCGGTGTGGAAGCCTACAAGAAAAACATGTTCGCACTTCTCGGCAAACCGGGTTATGAGAAGGAAAAGGCCGTGCTTGAGAAGAGGCTTGCCGGCGAGGAATAAGCCGGTACGCTGTCATACACGAATTTATGCAGGCAGAAAGAACATCTATCTTGTAAAGGTGCTGCGCCTCAAGCCGGGTTCGCAATTCTGGAAGTGAGGTGCATGGGGATGGAATGATCTTCTGCCTGCTTTTTGATGGCTTATAAGGGGGACATATATTTGACGCGAGTAAAGATCTGCGGCCTCAGGCGCCTGGAAGATGCATACATGATGAACGAGGGTCTTCCTGACTTCATAGGCTTTATTTTGACGCCCTCCAGGCGGCGGGTCACGCTGCAGCAGGCTGCGGCTATTTCGGAAGCACTGTCTCCGTCCATAAAACGGGTTGGTGTCTTTGCAGCGGAGCCGCCTGCGGAAATCGCGGAAGCTGCCCGCAACCTTGCTCTTGACGGAATCCAGCTCCATATGGATACAACGCAGACTTTTGCGGATGACCTCGACAGAGAACTCGGCTCCCGTTTTTTGGGCTGCAGACCGTTTATCTGGCAGAGACTTCCGATATCTCCTGCCGCCATGTCGGCGGATGATATTTCAGCCGGACTTGTGTCGTTCCCGGATCTCGGGCGTTTTGAAGGCGTTCTTCTCGATACGAGAAAGGACGGCAAGGACGGAGGAACGGGCAGTACCTTCCCGTGGGCGCCTGCCCGCGACTATCTCATAAAGAATCATATTGATTCGTCCCGCATCATTGTCGCCGGCGGTCTCGATGAGACGAATGCGGCTGCGGCAGTATCCTTTTTCAAGCCGTTTGCGGTGGATGTTTCGAGCAGCGTGGAAACCGATGGATATAAAGATCGGGAAAAAGTAATTCGTTTCATAGAAACGGCAAGAAAGGTTCAGGGTTGTTGAATGGCTGATAGAAAAAAAAGTACACCGGTATGTCTCCGGCGTGGAGATCTCCTGGCAGTAGAAAATCCCGCACGTTATACGGGCGGCGAATGGGGCAGTATTATTAAAGAAGATGTGCTTGAGGAGATCCGCCGTACTGGAGGTACGTCTGCCATACGGTTTGCGTTCTGCTTCCCGGATATTTATGAAATCGGCATGAGCAATACGGCCCTCCGTATTTTATACAAGGTTCTGAACGACTGCCCGGATGTCTGGTGTGAACGTGCCTTTTCGCCGTGGAAGGACATGGATAAGATTATGAGAGAGAAGGGCGTGCCGCTCTTTTCACTTGAATCAAAAACGGCACTTCGTGACTTTGACATACTTGGCTTTACACTGCAGTACGAGCTGTGTTACACGAATGTGCTTCAGATGCTCGATCTTTCGGGGATTCCGCTTCTCACAGCCGATCGCGGAGAAGATGACCCGATCATTGCCGCCGGAGGTCCCGTCGTATACAACATTGAACCGATGGCGGATTTCCTGGACCTGGTGATGATCGGCGAAGGGGAAGAAATGATTGTGGAGCTTATGGCGGAAATGAAGCGTTATAAGGATTCCAGAAAGACGGACGCCCCGATGTCCCGTACGGAATTCCTGCAGAATGCGGCCCGTATACAGGGCGTCTACGTGCCGTCCTTCTATGATGCCGTCTATAACGATGACGGGACGATAAAGTCGGTCCTGCCGAACAGGCAGGGCGTTCCGGAAAAAGTCAGGAAGCGCGTGATCCTTGACATGGACCATGTTCCGTATCCGACGGATACGATCGTCTCTAATACGAAGCTCGTACACGACAGGGCATACCTTGAGCTGTTCCGCGGGTGCATCCGCGGCTGCAGGTTCTGTCAGGCCGGATTTATCTACCGTCCCGTCCGCGAAAAGTCGGAAAAAGTATTGTGCGAACAGGGGATAGCCATCGAAAAGAATACCGGGTTCGATGAAATTGGCATGCTGTCGCTTTCGACAAGCGACTATACGGAACTGCCGGCTCTGACTGACGGCCTGCTTGCGGCATTTGACGGCCACCATACAAGCATATCGCTGCCGTCCCTCCGTGTTGATTCCTTTTCTCTTGAGCTCATGGAGAAAGCATCCGCTACGCGGAAGTCCGGGCTTACTTTTGCCGCGGAAGCAGGGACGCAGCGCCTCCGCGACGTTATCAACAAGGGGATAACGGAAGAAGACATCATGTCATCGCTTGCTCTTGCGTTTGAAGGCGGCTGGAACAGCGTGAAGCTATACTTTATGCTCGGCCTTCCGACTGAGACGATTGAGGATGTAATCGGCATTGCCGACCTCGTCCACAAAATCGAGACGCTTTATTATGATATCGGCAGAAGGACAGCACACCGCATGAGGAAACTGGAACTTACCGTTTCCACATCCATGTATATTCCAAAACCCTTTACCCCTTTCCAGTGGGAGAAGCAGGATACAAAAGAGATGCTGGTGCAAAAGCAGCAGATTCTGCGCGACCGTCTAAGAAGCAGGAATATAAAGTATATCTGGCATGACCTGGATACATCGCTCTGGGAGGTGGTCATTGCCAGGGGAGACCGCCGTATCGGTCCGGTCCTCCTCGAGGGCTACCGTGCCGGAAATATTTTCGATTCGTGGGACGACTTTTTCTCGCTTGACAGCTGGATGCAGATTTTGGAAAAGCACGGTCTGTCCTCTGATTTTTACGCAACGAGGGAACGCGGGGAGACGGAGATTTTCCCGTGGGATCATATTGACTGCGGTGTTAAGAAAGAATTCCTGTGGCGTGAACGGCAGCGCGGCTGGGCCGGCAAAACCACACCCTCGTGCAGGGAACATTGCGAAGGCTGCGGAGCGGCCTCGTTCGGCGGAGGTGTGTGTTATGAATCTAAGTGAGCAGGAAAAGGCAATGACCCTCCAGAAGCACCAGACGGCTTTTATCTACCGGCTGCAGTTTGCGCGGCGGGGGAGTCTCAGCTATGTCGGACACCTTGACCTGATGCGTACATTTGAGCGCTCACTCCGGCGCGCCGGCCTTCCGATCCTTCATTCGCAGGGATACAATCCGCGGCCGATGCTGGTGTTTGCATTGCCGCTCGGCGTCGGTATTTCAACATCGGACGACTATATCGACGTATCCCTTTCCGAGGAGACGGACGTATCGGATTTGATCGGTACGCTGCAGAAATATGTGCCGGACGGTCTTGAAATACTCAGCGGCCGGCAGGTCCCGGAAACGGGAGGGAGCATTATGGCCGTTGTTACAGCGGCAAGCTACAGCCTTCGTGCACCCCGGATTGCGGAAGCACTCCGCAATCTGATGAACCGGGAAGAAGTCCTTGCCGAGAAGAAATCGAAGGGCCAGATCCGCAAGCTTGATATCCGGCCTCTTATCCTTCGTATCATTGCGGATGACCGGGCATCGGGAGACGAAGTTTCGGTTCTTGTCCGTGCCGGTTCACATGAAAACCTGCGTCCTGACCTGCTGCTTGCGGCTCTGACTGCTTATGAGGATTATCCGCAGGAGGATGCGGCCAACTGTGAAGTGGAGAGAACCGGATTATTTACAGGCACGTACCCGGATCTTATACGGCTGAAGGAGATGAGGTGAGCATGCTTCGTCTGTTCGGCGTAGTTTCGGAATCGATTACGGACGGACCAGGGCTCCGCTATGCGATTTTCACGCAGGGCTGCCCGCACTATTGTCCGGGCTGTCACAATCCGGAGAGCCATTCGTTTACGGAGGGATATCTTGTCTCTGAAGAGAAGGTCATCGAAGATATTTTCAGAAATCCGCTGCTGGACGGTGTGACATTCAGCGGAGGCGAACCGTTTATGCAGGCGGAGGAACTCTCTGCCGTTGCCTCTGCGGTAAAGGAGAAGGGTCTCTCCGTCATCTGCTTTTCCGGTTATACATACGAAGAACTGATCGAACTTTCCGGCGACCGCAAAGGTTATGCGGAACTGCTCGGGAACATTGATATCCTGATTGACGGCCGTTTTGAAATCGATAAGAAATCGATGAACCTTCGCTTCCGCGGCTCATGGAACCAGCGTGCGATCGACGTGCCGGCCTCCCTGAAAAAGGGGGAAGCCGTCCTGTATCCGCTGTGAGAAGCGCCTGACGTTTTATATTGTAATTTTTTTGAAAAAACTGTAAGATGTGTAAGCGTGCCGCTGTTTCTGCATCGGCAGCAAATGATACAAGGGGGGGAAAGCATCATGAATACTGCTGAGCAGGATTTTGCTGAAAGCCTTTTGCGTATATTTGATAACGTTCTTCTTACAGAAGAAAAAGCTCTTTCCAAAGGTTATTTTCCCGATCTTTCCATTGCCGAGCTTCATACACTTGAAGCGATCGGATATGAATCCAGGGCAATGAGCGAGACGGCCAGCAGACTTGGCATTACTACCGGCACCCTGACCGTGGCCATTGACCGTCTTGTGAGAAAAGGCTACGTGGAGCGCAACCGCGATACGAAGGACAGGCGCGTCGTGAGGATTAACCTTACACGGAAAGGCAAACTGGCCTATCGTATCCACTCAAAGTTCCATACGCTTCTTGTCAGGCGCATTATGGAGCCTCTCAATGATACGCAGCAGCAGATGCTGGCAGACATGGTAGAGAGCATTGATGAATTAATAACGGAACAGTATAGAAAATACAGTGAAGAAACAAATCTGCATACTGCATTGGACGACTCCAGGAGGTCAAGAGAAGATGTCTGATCATGTACCCGAAAAACAGCAGGGGGATTCTGACAAGAACGGGGATCCTCGAGAACGTTGCCCCGACGGGAATTTTGACGAGAAGAAGAAGGAACGGATTTACGACGACATAATATCCATGTTTAACCGGCTGGATTTGGTTTCACCGACTGACATTGCACCGGAATCGGATATTTTATATGATCTGGGCCTTGACTCACTGCAGGTATATGAACTTGTCGTCGATCTTGAAGATGGTTATGACATACATCTTCCTGACGAAGACCTTGAGAAAGTACACACTGTACAGGATATTGTCGACCTTGTTTTTGCATTATCCAGGTAACCGGGCCTGAACGCTGTGTTTTTAGAGGACGCATATGCATTACGTATTTATCATGAATTATTTCGCGGACAAAAAACGTATGTCGGCCGCGGAAAAAGCGATTCTGGAACTTAAAAAAAATAAGGATGAATACGTACATGTGCATGTGACGGAGTATGCCGGGCACGCCGGTGACCTCGCTTCGGAATATGCCGATAAATATGGTGAGGATGCACTGATCATTGCCTGCGGCGGCGACGGTACCGTGCATGAAATTTCTAACAGCCTTGCTTTAAAAAGAACTCCGATGACAGTCCTCCCCATGGGAACGGGCAACGATTTTGCACGTTCCGTGCTTCCGCAGGAATTTTATGAACATCCTGAGCGCATCATTCCCCGGTTGGACCAATACAGTATCCGGCCGGTCGACGTCATGCGTATCGGGAGCTATGACGAGAAGGGCGTATTCCTTCCGGACTGCAGCGGTTACAGTATTAATATCACTTCTTTTGGAATTGACACGGCCGTGCAGGCCCAGGCAAAGAAGATTATTCAATCTGCCAAACATCTGCGGCTGATCAGAAGGAATGCATATTCCATTGCCACTCTTATCTGTATTTTGCGCGGATGGGATTACAAATTAAAATACAGGTTTATCCTTGCAGACGGGAAGGGTACCGCAGAAGGCGGGACGCCTTACTGTCTGGCCTGTATCTGCAACGGGCAGTATTACGGCAACGGATTTCATCCCGCTCCCGATGCTCTTATTGATGACGGTGTCCTGAATGTAAGTGTTGTTGAGGATATGCCACTCAGCAAAGTAATCCCGCTTGTGCCCCGATACAAGAACGGAACACATCTGCCGCACCCGAATATTCGTACATTCCGGGTAACGGGCGGCGTGCTTACTGCGGCGGACGGCGGAAAACCGCTTGACGGCAATTACGAGGGGGAGGATTTTTACGGCAGTCAGGTACGCTTTGAAGTCGTACCGGGTGCCATTCAGTTTGCGTTCTTCTCCATTTGAAGCATCCATTCGGTTAATGCAGCCGTAAGTTTATGTGCATCTTTGCCGAATTCTTCCGGATAAAGCGGTTTCCCGTAATGAATAACAACTTTTTTCCTTCTGTGCGCCGTATGATCCCATGTATGCGGCCTTTTCATGTGCCTGGAGAATGCCTGGTAACCGCCTTCGATATATACGGGAAGAATGGGTGCGTTGGCTTTGACAGCAAGGTATGCCGCCCCGTCCTTAAATTCGGCTATTTTTCCGTCATGGGTACGTGTCCCTTCCGGATGAACAAGCAACACGCGTCCGTTTTCAACTTCCTTCTTGGCCTTGATAAGCCCTCGCACCGGATTGCCATATCGTTCGACGGCAATGGCCTGGCCGACGCGCATGATCAGTTTGCCGAAAATACCGTATGAAGTTCCGAGATCGGCGCCTGCGAGGCAGCACATGGAATCAAAATGCTTCCTGGGAAGGAAATGCGCAATCCACATGCCGTCGACAAATGTCTGATGATTTGCAGCGATTACATAGGGTGCTTTTTCCGGGATGTTCTCTTTCCCCTCGGAAGTAAAACGAAGGGCAGCGAGGGATGCAATTACGGCGAGCTCGTAGACCACGTTCCCGAGGAAACCGCGTTCGAGCGGATATGTATCCGTCTGGGGTGTTTCTTTTGTCTGGTTTATAGATTTGCCGGCGTCTGGACTCATTATATGTATATCCTCCATGAAGATGAAAAAATGGCAGCATGAAATGATTTCGAATTTATTGCCAACACTATGCTAGACTAGAGAAGAACGATTGTCAAATAGTCTCTGCTTTAAATACTTTGACGATCAAAATATACAGGTTTTTTCATAGACGCACAGGCGCATCCGTGATATTATCGAAAAGATTGGGAGTAAGCGCCCGCGCATAATTTACCATACAGTTTATGCTGCATTGCAGCATGTCCGCATAGGGAGGGTCTATATGCAAGTCATTACCGGCAAAGGAATCCGAGAAGCGGTTCATTATGAAAATATCCGCGATCTGGTATTGGATACCCGCACAAAGTATCCGTCCAAAGATGCGTTTATCTACAGGAAGAAGCCGAATCTGGCTGAAATACACAAGACGTTCAGCGACTTTGCGGACGACGTGACATATGTCGGTACAGGACTGATCGGTCTTGGCCTTTCCGGGGCCCATATTTCCGTGATCGGCGAAAATGCATATGAATGGGTGGCAGCATATTCGGCCGTCGTCGGCGGCGTCGGCGTCGGTGTTCCGCTTGACCGCCTTCTTCCGGAAGTTGAAGTGATCAACCTTCTTCGTCGAGGCAAAGTGCAGGCTGTTTTTTATCACTATAAGCACCATGACATGATGCTCTCCATTGCTGACAAGATGGATGAGGAAGATATTTTCATAAAATACTTTATTTGTATGGATCCGGAATTCATCAAGGGAGGGCTTCCGGATGATCCGCGGTTTATGAATTTCTACGACCTGACTGCAATGGGCCGCAAAAAGTTCGAGAGCGGAGACAGGCGTTACCTCGAAGTGCCGATCGACCCCGATGAAGTCAGGATAATCCTTTTTACTTCCGGTACGACCGCAGCCAGCAAGGGAGTTCTCCTGACGAACAAAAACATCTGCTCCAATGTATACGCGATCACAACGGCACTCCATGTCGAACCGGGAGAGAGGGCTTTTTCCATTCTTCCACTTCATCATACACTGGAAAACACCTGTGATTTTTTCCTGCTTTCACGCGGCTGCACGCTGTGTTTTTCGGACGGGCTCCGTTATCTTCTGAAAAATATTGAAGAGTGGCATGTCGAGATTGTTCTCTCCGTTCCGCTTCTTTTTGAGACCATCCACAGAAAGATCAAGGAAGGCATTGATGAATCCGGCAAAGGCAGCCTGCTGTCCGTGACCGTACCGGTTACCCGTTTCCTGAAAAGCATGCATGTCGACCTGCGCCGCATGGCCTATGCGGATATCCTGAAGAAATTCGGCGGACACCTCCGCCTTGTCGTGATCGGGGGCGCATCGATCGATAAGACGATTATCCGTGATTTCAACGATTTCGGCGTCGATTTCATGATGGGTTACGGCCTTACCGAGACGTCGCCCGTTATCAGTACTACGACTCCGGAACGCAATGTATACGGCAGTGTCGGCAGTCCCCTGCAGGGAGTCGAGGTTGCCATAGATACCGACAGTACGAAGCGCGGTGCCATAGGCGAGATCCTGACAAGAAGCGACTGTGTCATGAAGGGCTATTACGAGAACATGGATGCCACGGAAGAGGCGCTGCAGGCAGACGGCTGGCTCCGTACAGGTGACATGGGATATATCGACAAGCATGACTGCATACATATTACGGGGCGCGTCAAGTCGATGATTGTCCTTACGAACGGCAAGAAGGCATTCCCCGAGGAAATTGAATCCCTGATCAACCTGATCCCCGGCGTCCGGGAATCCATGGTGTGGGGGGAGTCCTCCGAAAGGGACGGCATCGACATCTGCGCCAAGATCCTCATTGACCGGAAAGAAATCGGAAAACATCTGCCGATTCCCGACAAGACACCCGGAGACAAAGAACTGCTTGCCTATTTCAATACGCACCTGAAGGAAATCAACCATCAGATGCCGTCCTATAAGGGAATCCGGTATTTCGTTTTTTCAGAAGGCGAAATGATTAAGACAACGACAATGAAGATTAAGCGGAAGCAGGAACAGGAATCCATCCATCTTGCGCTTGAAAAAGCCGGCACGACAATGAAAGCCGCGAACGGACAGAATCTGGATACTCTCTGAGGCAGTATGCTCCTGAGGGGAGGAGGTGCATTCTTTGGGTCTTCGGATATTACACGGTGAACATGCAGACGCCCTGATTGACGCCTGTCTTGAAGAAATATGCAGGGAAGCCATCCACTGGCCCCAGAAACGGGCGTTCCTTATCGTACCTGAACAGACCAAGGCCGATATGGAAAGACGTTACCTAAAGGTCAGGAAAAGCCTTGATGCCGGCAGCGGCCTGCCTTTTCCATCCGCCGCAAATGCCCTGATGCTCGTGGATGTTGTCAGCTTCAGCCGCTTCGCACACCGAATCCTTTCCGAAGTGGGAGGGTTTCCGGATGAATATCTGGACGAAGCCACGGAAACGATGCTGATCCACAGAATCCTGCATGAAGGGAAAGCAGATTTTAAAGTACTTTCGGCACTCTCGGACCGGATCGGATTTGTTCCGGAGGTGCAGAGCGTGCTTGGTGATTTCGTACGTTACCACGTAACCCCGGAAAAAATACGTGAACTCGATAACCCTTCGCTGGATCCGGCTTTCCTTGCAAAAATGTCGGATTTTGCGCTTCTGATCCGGCGCCTTTCTTCGAGAGAAAAGGAACTTGGCTACTGCGGCCGCAATGATGAGCTGCAGATGCTGTCGGAAACGATGGACAAAATGACGGACCGGGGCACGGAACTGCTCTCATGGCCGTTGAACCGACTTGATTATCTGCACGATACGTCAATATGGATCCTTGGCTTTGGCCAGATGCGGGATTTTACGCCGCAGGAAAGCGAAATAATCACCCGGCTGCACCGGCTTTGTGAAAAAGTAACAATTTCCGTATGCACGGATTCAGTCCCAAGAAAAAGGAGCCAGATACAAGACGGATCAGCCGCTTTCTTTTTCGGTCGGCAGACGATATGGAATCTCATGGACCGTTTCCCCGGCAGCACTCTCCGTAACATCCCGGAAACGGCAGGGAAGAATCCGGCGCTGCCGTATCTGGCGCATGCCTTTGCTGTGCGGGGGACTGTGCCGTTTGACGGTGATGCCTCCAAAGTCCGCGTATTGTTTTTGAAAAACAGCATGGATGAGCTGCATTATGCCGCCGGTGAGATCCGGAGACTTGTTCTTACTGAAGGATACCGTTACAACGAAATCAGTGTTGTCCTTTGCAGTCAGTCGGCATATGAATCCAACCTGCATGCCGTTTTTGCCGAATACGGGCTTGATCCGTTCCTCGACAAGCGGAGGCCGCTGTCCGGCACCGTCCTTGTGCGGTTCGTTCTGGCCATGCTCGACCTCGGCGTGTCCGGCTGGTCTTTCCGCCCACTTATGACATGCCTGAAGTCCGGCATGTGCCATATCACGCAGGAGGACAGTGACCGTCTGGAAAATTACTGCCTGGAACACGGATTATTCAGGGGATACCGGATATTCTCCGAATCCAGCTATGATGAAAACAGTGATCCCGACGGGAAAATGCAGGGGCTTGTCAGGCGCGTGCTTCTCCCTGTCCGGGATTTCCTTGTCAGGATTGAAGCTGCCGGGACCTGCGCAGGAAAAGCATCCGAACTGCTTTCCTTTATGCAGACCTACGGCGGCGCTGGAGAGGACGGTTATCTTCCCGGAATAGCCGGGCAGGTTGAGGCGCTTTCGCGGGAATGGTCGGACGCAAAGGACCAGGACGCGGCGCTTGCGCTGGTGGTTTCCTTTAATGAACTGACTGCGCTGCTGCAGAAATTAAAGGGACCGATCGGGGATACGGAGATGTCCCTGCTGAACTTCCGGAGCATGCTTTCCGCAGGGATGGAGGCAGCCTTTTCCGGTGCGATACCGTCTTATGTGGACCAGATACAAATCTCCGATACGAGGAGAGGGGCGCAGAGAACCTGCAGGGCTTTGTTCCTGATCGGCGCTGCCGGCGGCATATTTCCGTTCAAGACGGTAAAGGAAGGCTATCTGCGCGGTTATGAACGCGAACTTCTTGCGGAAAACCTGGGCATACCGTTCCCGAGCCGTGCCAGAGATCAGGTATTTGCCGACCATTTTACAGCATACTCAATCCTTGACTGCCCGCAGGACAGGATATACCTGTCGTGTCCGCTGACAGATGAACCTTCTTCCTTATTCGGACTCGTACATGATATTTTTCCAAATCTTGCCGATATTAAAAATCCTCCGGTCACGGAGCATGATCCGCGGCTGTTTTCAAAGACCGCCCTGCAGAGATATATCCGGGCCGGCCTGTCTGATTCCGCTTCGCAGGCGGAGCGCATCAATCTCGGGCGCATTGTACGCAGGTTTCCCGACCTTGCTCCGCCGGATACCGCACGAAAAGATTTTTTCGATGTCAGGATCCCTTCCATCCAGATTGACAGACGGTTTGGAAGCATAGAAAAGATGAGCGTTTCGCAGATTGAAGCCTATGCCGAATGTCCCTTCCGGCATTTCGGACAGTATGTCATCGGACTTGAAGAACGAAAAATTTACCAGACCGCGACAAATGTTGTCGGGTCGCTTCTCCACAGCATTCTCGAAACATCGATGACCGAATACAGGACGGAATCCGTGACTGCGGAAAGCCCGGAGGAAAAGAAGTGGATTCACGAGAAGTACCTGAACCGCGATTACAGGCAATGGGCAGGAAGGCTTCTGAAAACAGCGGCCGAACAGTCGGCGGACCTTGTTGTCAGGGACCCGGCTTTCCTTGCGGGAGACGGCAGCCGCATCATCCGTGTGGCCGAACATTCCCTGCGCGCCCTTTTCCGTGACATATCACCGGATTCATTTGAACCGGAAAAAATGGAATGGAAGTTCGGCGAGCCAGGCATGGAACCGGTTCAGATCAACCTTCCATTCGGCCGTTCGGTCCGCTTCCGCGGTACGATTGACCGTGTTGACCTGAATCCGGACAGGAAGGAATACCGCATTGTTGATTATAAGAGCGGAGACAAGAAGGTGAATTATGCCTCGCTCTATTATGGTCTGTCAGTACAGCTTCCGGCGTATCTTCATGCCTATTCCGCGGAGAATCCGGGAATGACGGCTGCGGTCGCAGGATACTTCCATCTGACATCTCCGATGATACCGATCACGGATCTTTCGGGAAAACCCGATGCTGATGAACTCAGCCGCAAAATAGGGAAAACCTACACGATGCGCAGGCTTGACCTTGATAAGGACTGCCTCAGACTCGCCGGCGACTATGCTATGAAAAAGATCGGAGACCACTGCCGGGCTCTTTTCAGCGGGGACTTCTCCGTATCTCCGAGACTCCTTCCTGGCAAGGGCAGCAAGCCGGCATGCATATACTGTCCCTATACTCCGGTCTGCGGAATCGATCCTGCCCGTCCGCCGTGCGTCCGCCTGCAGGAGCTTCCTGCCATGGAGACGGGAGACGGCAAAAAAGCAAAAAAGAGGGATGTTTTCAGCGCAAAAATAAAGGAAGAACTGTCCCGGAAGGAGGGTGATAACACATGAAGCTTACAGACCAGCAAAGCCGGGTCGTGTCTGCAGGCGTCGGCAACCTCCTTATAAGTGCTGCAGCCGGTTCCGGAAAAACAAGCGTCATGACCGAGCGGATCACCTCCCGGATCCTGTCCGGCGAACTCGATCTGCGTCACATCCTGGTGATGACATTTACCAATGCTGCGGCGTCAAATATGCGCGCCAAGATCGAGGCGAAACTGACGGAAGCACTTGCAGGCACGAAGGACACTGCAATGCGGAGAAGGATTTCCGAACAGATTTCCTTCCTTCCGATGGCGCATATATCAACCATCCATTCGTTCTGCCTGGATGTCATCGGCAACTTCGGTTACGACGCAAGGACCGATGACGGCGAGGTCATCATTGAACCCGGCTTTTCTACACTGGATCCGACTCGCGTCAAACTGCTGCAGCAGGAGGCTCTCGATGAAGTTCTGACGTCCCTGTATGAGCTTTCCCATCAGACATTCGAAGATATCGGTGCCTTCCGTTCTGAAATTGTTCCGTCCGTAAGGAAAAAAGACGGAAGGGAAATCGTTCCGTTCACCCTGCTCGACGGCACGCTGACCCGTGAACAGTGGTTTCTGGATTTTGACCGTATGACTGCGTCCCTAGGCGGCGACCGGAATGATAAAGCCGTGAGGGACCTGATCCTGGGATTCCACTCTTACCTGCGGAGCATGCCGGGGTACGAAGACTGGATTAAAGAAAAATTATCAGGGATGCAGGCTGCGGCTGCGGATTTTGAAAGTACCGGGAGTGCGCAGACGCTTCTTTCGGACTTCAGGACGGCCCTTTCTCTTGCAAAACCGAATATGCAAGCACTCTGCGGCATACTGGCGGAAGTTGTCTTCGTAAAGACGGAAGCCAAAAACAGGGAATACCGGGACTATTATGCAGAACAGCTGCGGGTTGTCGGAGAAATTCTTGAGACTGATAATTCAGGCGGACTGACATGGGACGGATGTGTTGATTTTGCTGCGCAGCTTCCTTCCGGCAGGGGGTCTTCCGCATCGAAGGCAGATGGTGCCAAAGCCGAATTCTTCCGGCTGTATGCACCTGTTAAGGAGGTCCTTTATTACCTTACGGGAGTCTGCTCACCGGCTTCTGACACAGAATCATTCCGGACACCTGCACGTTACCTGTTTGCCCGGAAAAAGCAGGAGCTTCAGGATGAACTCGCATACATGATTCCTGTTGCCGCCCGTCTGTATGAGGTGCTGCTCCTGTTCGATGACCGCTACGCACAGAAAAAGCGTGCCGAGAACGGCATAGATTTTTCGGATTACGAACACCTGGCGCTTCTCCTGCTGTCCAGGCCTGATGCCAAAAAATATTATTCGGACACGTTTGCCGAGATTTATATCGACGAGTACCAGGATAACAGCCGGATTCAGGATGCGATTGTCTCCTGTTTTCAAAGAGACAACTGTTTTGCAGTAGGCGACGTCAAGCAAAGTATTTATCGGTTCCGTCATGCAAGACCGCAGCTTTTCCTCGACCGCATGGCCTGCTACAGGGAATCTTCCGACGGAACTCTTCTGGAGCTGAACAGCAACTTCAGAAGCCTCCCGGGTATCCTGGAACTGGTCAACGATATATTTTCACAGATCCTTTCTGCCCCTTCCGGCGAAATTGATTATGACGATACGCAAAAACTTTTTGCGGAGCGAAAGGCTGACACGGAGGCGGACCGCGCGCCGTCCGCGGAACTTATCCTTGTTGATCTGACTGCCGCGGAGGAAGCATCGGATGCGGCGTCGGATGAGGCGTCGGATACAGAATCCGGGGCAGCTGTCCCGGACGATGCGGACGAGTTTTCCGCAGATGACAGGGCGGACGATACGGAAGATCTCGGCAAGACCGAGAAAGAAGCATATGCAGTTATTGCAAAAATCAGGGAACTGCGCGAAACCTGCGGCACCGCATGGGGTGATATCGCCGTTCTGACGCGCACCAACAGCGAAGTGGCGGTATTCTGCGATCAGCTGAACCGTCACGGCATCCCGGCCGCCGGGGGCGGGGCGTCGGAATTCCTTTCAAACAGGGAACTCCTTCTTATGGAGAGCCTCATGCAGGTGCTGGACAATTTCTGCCAGGACATTCCCCTGGCGGCTGTTATGCGTGCCTCTTTTCCGCAGACAGGGTTTACACCGGAGGAAATGCTTGAGGTATCTCTCTTAACCCGTGCGTGCGGGAAGAGAGCGGACTATTTTCACGAAAAAGTCTTGTTTTACAGGGAATCCGGAACGGATCCCCTTCTCCGTAAAAAGGTGCAGGATTTCTGTAACTGGATTGATTCACTCCGGAGCTGCTCCATGTATCTCCGCGTCTCCGAATTGATTGAGAGGGTCTATGTTGAGACCGGACTCCGCGAACAGGTCAGTTCGCTTCCCGACGGCAGCAGCCGGGTTCTGGCCCTCGAGACTTTCCGTGAGTGGGCCAACGCATATGAAAACGGAAGAAACGGAGGGCTTTACCGCTTTGTAACATATGTCGAAGATATCCGCAGCAGGCAGGAGAGCCCGGAGGAATTCGCGCTTGCCGCCTCTGACAGCGATGCTGTGCACTGCATGAGCATCCACAGAAGCAAGGGACTGGAATTCAAGATTGTCTTTGTCGCAGGCATGGACCGAGGGTTCCCTTCCGGTACAAAAGGCACACGAATACTAATGTCGGAAAAGCTCGGCATCGGCATCGATTACATACGGCCGGATCAAGGCTACTGGTATCCGACGCACTATAAACTTGCGATGGAGACTGAGGAAAAGCGGGCGGGACTCGCGGAGCATATGCGTGTGTTTTACGTGGCTATGACACGTGCAGAGGAGAAGCTTTACCTGGTGGGCTGCGTTACCCATACAAAGGACGGCAGCATCGGAAAAAGCGCTTCGCTCATGCATTATGCCCGTCGGGAAAAGGAGGAAATCCTTCCCGCATGGCTGGTACACAAAGCAAAATCGTATCTTGACTGGTGCCTTATGAGTCTTGTCAGGAACCCGGCCGTCGATTTGGGGCCGCTGTCCGGCGATGAAGGATTCGATGAACCGGTCAGGAAGGACGTGGCCGCAAGCCGTACGAGGGACATCCGTTTTTCCCTGCTTCCGTTTGACAAGCTTAAGAATTCGGTCAATTCCGCTGTGTCCGAAGAAGAGGAGGGCGGACCGGCCCCGGATGAGCAGGAAGGCAGTCTGACTGAGGATCATCCGCTTTCGGCAGAGGATGAATATCTTTTTGCACTTCAGCGTGCAGGAGTCTACCCATACGAAAAAATGACGGAATTTCCTGCCAAGATGACCGTAAGCGAACTGAAAAGGCATGTGAACGATTACCGGCTGCCGGAGGATGAGGACGGGGCAGTCCCGCTGCAGATCTCATCGGCCCGCCCCGTAAACCTGGTTGTCCAGCCGGTCGAGTCCGCCCCGAAACCTGACAGGGATATTCTGACGGCCACAGAGAGGGGAATACTCCTTCACAGCGTATTTCAATATATTGATTTTGCCTCTCTCCCCGAAAATCCCCGGAAGGAAGACATTTACGGTGCCGTACTCAATCTTGCCGCACACAGGATGATCAGGGAAAAATTGATTCCGCAGATCCTGCCGTACTACGGTTCGATTTCTGCATTTGCGGCATCGGCACTGTGCAGACGCCTGACTGCTGCCGAAAAGCGGAAGGAAAGCGGTCCTTTCCGTGAAATTCCGTTCTCCATCACTGTTCCGGCAGGCGGGACGGACGTATTCCTTGTACAGGGAATGATTGACTGCTGGTTTATTGAAGACGGATGCGCCGTGCTTATCGATTACAAATCGGACGTGATCCGGGGAACAGCGGGGGATAAAGCCGGTGTTCTTCAGGAAAGGTATGGACTGCAGCTTGATTATTACACGAAAGCCATTGAAGCTGCGAGCGGTCTGAAGGTAAAAGAGAGGATCATATGGCTGATTCCGGACGGGCTTTCTTTTTTGCTCGAAGCTCCCGAAAAAAAGACGTTATAATATCTCCGCAGGGCTCCGCAAGAATCCCCCCCGTATACTCTACATGGTGATTATGGTCCAGATCGAACAGGTGATTTTTGGAAATGACGGCGCCGGCTTTCGGGTCGGCCGCACCGAAATAGACATGGCGCATGCGCGCCTGGATAATGGCTCCCGCACACATATAGCAGGGTTCAAGCGTGACATAAAGGTCGCAGTCTTCGAGGCGCCAGAAGCCCAGCTTCCGGCAGGCCTTCCGGATCGCTGCCATCTCGGCATGAAGCGTCACATCCTGCTTTGACTGGCGCAGGTTGTAACCGCGCGCAATAATTTTACCCTCGTGCACAATGACAGCGCCGATAGGGGTCTCATCCGCTGCGCGGGCTTTTTCTGCCTGTACCAGTGCGGCAAGCATAAATTTATCGTGTATATCTGCTGTTTTCATGTTTCAACTATAGCATGAAACACATTTTTTGTGCTAATGTATATTGTTACATGGATGATCGGTCAAATTTGCGTCTTTTTTCCGAAAAAGGAACAAAAGATTTCATTTTCTATTTGCGATTCCGGCCCCGAACGCTTATAATTACTCTGCCGTAGTTGTGGACACATTGTTGTCCGCATATTCGGATTACGCATAAAGGATGGTTCAAAAATGGCATCTACACAGGGAATTTGTAAAAACTGTGGTTCCTTGATCATGTTAAACGATAGAGAAGAGCTTTGCGAATGCCTTTTCTGTGATTGTGTTTTTCCTACTTCCGAAGCACTGGAAATTTTGAAGAATCCGGGGGCGTATACATTCCCGAATGAGCCGCAGCCAAAGCGTGAAGGCGTCAAGAGGTACAATGTGACACCGGTTTATCCGGATCCGATTCCTGCTGCAGTCAAACGTGCCGAAGCGGAGGCTCCCAAGAAGAAGGCGGAGAAGAACCCGTATGAAGTTTCACCGGACGATATCAAGGCTCCACGCAAGACACTGGCATGGGTGCTTGGCATTTCCATCGGTGTGATCGTTCTGGTCGTAGGCATCTGCTGGCCGCTTTACTCAGCAAGGGTAACCCACAGGAATCAGCTGTCCAGCGATATTTCACCGGTTTTCAGCGAATTCAAGGTGGATACCAGCGAGGAGAACGGCTATACTGTCGGTTTTTCTCTCCGCGGACAGTCGAACAATAACCTTGCCGTTACAACCAGCGAGGATGTGACGAATGATGACGTACTGCTTACTTTTAAGAATTTTGCTGTTTTGCGTGCGAAGGAATACGGGATTGACGAGAATAATTTCGCAAACTGCTACGGCAATGTCAAACTGACCGTTTATGCAGCCAACGGAGGCTTTACCCTTGATGTAAATCAGGAGAGCGACCTGACGGCTGACAATGTGACACCATTATCATGATCTGTCTGGGACAAGGCTGGTAAGCTGTCCGGTAACCGGTACCCAATTGTATACCGGGACCCGGCGTGTCCTTTGCAGCAAAGAGGCTAAGAGGAGGAATTCTATGCCGAATGACAATCGTTCTATTCTTCAGGAAATCGAAAGCATGGCGCGCGGCAACAATAACCGCATAACCTATAAAGACGTTATGTCCATTATTGAGGCCAATGATGTTGAGCCCGAAGTGGCAGAGAAGATCTTTGATTCTCTGGAGGCAAAGAGCATTGAGATTCTGCCTGAGACGAATGTCGAAGAAGAAAATATCAACGAAGTGGATTTGAACGCCGGATTCGGCGAAGGTATCGGACTTGATGATCCGGTCCGCATGTACCTGAAAGAGATCGGCAAAGTGCCCCTCCTTAATGCAGAGCAGGAGCAGAATCTTGCACAGCGGATGCTGGTAGGCGATCAGGATGCAAAGGACCAGCTGATTGAAGCGAATCTCCGTCTTGTTGTTTCCATTGCCAAGCGCTACCTTGGCCGCGGCATGCAGTTCCTCGATCTGATTCAGGAAGGCAATCTCGGTCTTATCAAGGCTGTTGACAAATTTGATTATTCCAAGGGATTCAAGTTCAGCACATATGCAACTTGGTGGATCCGCCAGGCGATTACACGCGCGATTGCCGATCAGGCAAGAACCATCCGTATTCCTGTACATATGGTTGAGACAATCAACCGTCTTGTCCGCGTACAGCGTTCACTGATCCAGGAACTTGGACGTGAACCGGAAGTGGAAGAACTTGCCAAGGAAATGGGAATGCCCGTTGAAAAAGTCAGGGAGATCCAGAAAATCTCGCAGGAACCCGTTTCTCTCGAAAAGCCTATCGGCGAAGAGGAAGACAGCCACCTCGGTGATTTTATTCCGGATGATGATGCCCTGTCTCCGGCTGACCAGGTAGCATATACGCTCCTGAAGGAACAGCTGCTCGAAGCCATGAGCGGCTTGACACCGAGGGAAGAGAAAGTTCTGCGCCTTCGTTTCGGACTTGACGACGGCAGGCAGCGTACCCTTGAAGAAGTCGGCAGGGAGTTCAACGTCACACGTGAACGTATCCGCCAGATCGAAGCCAAGGCATTGCGCAAGCTAAGACATCCGAGCCGCAGCAAGAAGCTTAAGGACTATATTGACTGATTTATTTATGCTGATTTTTTAATAATTATTAAGGCGCAAGAAAATCTGTACGGCTCAGCCTGCAGATTTTGTTGTATACGGAATACTTTTGGGGGAACGGATGAAAAAACTATCTTTCAAAAAGGGGCTGCTGCCGATAGACGGACTGGATTTTTCCAGAGGCCGTGCCTTGGCACAGGAACGCGTTTTGGAACATTTCACTCCCAGGGAAGTCATCATTCCCATGCAGCAGCATATCGGAACACCGGCTTCCCCGGCGGTCCGGGAGGGTGCTGCGGTATCCATCGGGCAGATGATCGGCAGACCCACATCACGTTTAAGCGCGCCCGTGCATGCAAGTATTTCCGGTACGGTAACCGCTGTCGAAACGATCAGACTTCCAAATGGAATTGCGTGCCAGGCGGTACGCATCCAGAATGACTTAAAGCGCAGGCAGGCGCCTTCCGTTGAAAAACGTCCCTTCCCGGAGAGACTGTCGCCTCGGGACCTGAAACGCCTTTTGCTTTTCTCCGGTATTGTCGGCATGGGAGGCGAGGGCTATCCGGCTGCAGCCAAATGTATGCGTGCCGAACAGGCCGGAGCTGATACGCTGTATATCAACGGGCTGCAAAGTGAACCATATCTAACCTGCGACATCCATCAGATGCGAGAGCATGCGGAGAAGGTAATCCAGGGCGCCATGGCGCTCAGCGGTGCATGCCGGGTACAGAAGGTGGTATTCTGCCTGCAGGACAAGTGGGTGCAGGAAATTGACACGATGGAAAATGCCATTCAAAAATTCAGACCCATCTATCAGGACCGTGATCTTTCCATGCGCATATTTAAGGCCCGTTTTCCCCAGGGCTATGAAAAGCTCCTGATAAAGGCGCTGTATGAAGTGGAACTGACTGAGAAGCAAACACCGGAAGAGACCGTAGGTGCGGTTATATTCAATGTGTCAACCTGCGCGGCCTTTTGGGATATGGTCGAAAAAAATCTGCCCTGCACGTCACGTGTTGTTACGATTGCGGGCGACGCAACGGCGGAGAGAAATGTCCTTGCCCCGATCGGTACAACTGTTGCTGAGCTTCTTGACCGTACTCCGGGAATTGGTTCCTGCAGGCGGATTGTTATGGGCGGCGCCTTGACAGGGGTGGCGATTACGGACCTGCACACACCGATTTTGAAGACAACACAGGGGATTGCCCTTATAAAGAAAGACAATCCGCAGCGTATGGCATGTATCCATTGCGGAGCGTGCGTCGAAGCGTGCCCCGTCGGACTCCTTCCATATCTGTGCAACAGGTTGATTGAGCGATCCGACACCAGGGCGCTTCTTAGCGAAAATATTGACAAATGCATTTCCTGCGGGGCCTGTTCCTATGCATGCCCGTCCGGAATCGAGCTTGCTGCGCGCATCGTACGCGCTGCACAGAAAATGCGGACGGAAGGAGCAGGAAGATGATTAAGAAGTATCCGGCTCCCCATATCCGAAAAGAAATGAATATTTCACTGATCTACCTGCACGTTCTTCTTGCCCTGCTGCCCTGTGCGGCGGCAGCCGTGTATTACTATGGAATCCGCGCACTGCTGATGCTTTTTGCGGGCATGGGTTCATATGCTGCTTCCGATTATCTATTTATCCGTTTCGTCCGGCATGAAAAATATGTCTGGGATGCAAGCGCCCTTGTCAGCGGAGCCATTCTTACCCTGATCCTTCCCCCGACGGTTCCCGTCTGGATTCTCTTAACCGGCGTGCTGTTTGCATCCGTAATCGTCAAACAGTGTTTCGGCGGACTGGGATGTACACTTTTTAATCCTGCTCTTGCGGCACGCGCTTTCCTTACACTGGCCTTTCCCTTCTGGGTATCAGCCTATACGGAACCGCTTACAGGCATATGGACAGTAAAGACGCTCCTTTTCGGTCCCGTGGACGCAATAAGTTCCGCGACACCCGGATCCGGCGGGAATGCACTTCTGTTTGAACTCTTTTCCGGCAGATACCCGGGGGCAATCGGCGAGACTTGCGCCTTTTCCATTATTATAGGGGGGCTCTATCTGTTCAGTCAGGGAATCCTGCGCATGCAGGCCCCTCTGGCATACCTTGCGGTAATGCTGGCTGGATACTGGGCCGCTGCGGGAGGAAACGGCACGATTTCCGGCATGCTCTATTCGATCCTCACCGGCGGCGTGCTGTTCTGCGCTGCTTTCACGCTCGGTGACTATGCAACGACACCGACGACTTCATCCGGCAAAGTGATGTTCGGAGCCGGTACGGCGCTGCTGACTCTTCTGATAAGGCAGTATGGAAACACCGCATTTGCCGTGGGATTTGCTGTTCTTGCCATGAACGCTGTTACGCCAATTCTTGATTTCTATATCCGTCCGAGGATATATTCCATGCCAAGCTGGTTTTCCGGCGGCAAAAAAACGGCCGGCCTGCTGCTGAAAGGGGATAAGAGAGTATGACACGTGCTATGGTCCGAAAACTGCTTATGCGTGCAGCATCCCTTTTCCTGGTTACGATGGCTGTCCTTCTGGTGACGAACTTTTCAACAAACCGCCGCCTGGAGGCAGAAAAGCAGCAGACATATCAGACGACCCTCGGCAGGGTACTGCCTGCAGAGAGGTATGCTGCGATTTCACTTGCATCGTTTCAGGAAATGTTTCCGACGGTAAAAAGTGCGTACGCTGCTTATGATGAGAAAAACACTCTGCTTGGCTATGTTATAGACGTACAGGGTGCATCCGGGGAAGCGGATCCGGTTACGCGGATGGGCTTTTCCGAAGACGGAAAAACACTCTTGTCACTGTGCGTTCTTTCCGCAGATGCGGCGGGGCAGGAGACCGCTGCTGTACAGTCCGAAGATTTTTACCGTCAGTTTCAGAATATTCATGTCCCGGCTGCCCTGCTTGCGGATCTTCCGGACGAGGATTCGACAGACAACGCGTATCCTGCCATATCCGGACTTCAGGACGGTACATTCCGGGAGCAGCTGGATGAGGCGGACGACGCCGGCTACCGGGACTACGTTGCAATTGTCGTGGAAGGCGGCCGCATTGTACAGGTTACATGGGATGCCATCCAGACCGACGGAGGCAACAACCGTGCCAAAGCTTCTGTTGACGGGGAATTCGTACTTGATGACAATACGGTTATATGGGCAGCGCAGGCCTATGCCATGCAGAACAAACTGATTGAAGTACAGGATCCGGCTAAAATAGCCATTAAGTCCGACGGTACCACGGAAGTTGTACAGGGCGTTACCGTAAACGTCAACGCTTTTGTCAAGCTCGCCAACAAGTGCATCGAGGATTCCCAGAACGGAAACGCCGCCGCACCTTTGCCGACTGCACCTGCGGAATCCGGCATCACTTCCGTCCCCAAGGCAACAGCCGCTCAGGAATCCGATGCGGCGCCGGACGGTACGTCATCGTCATTCAACGGCAGTGAGGACGGTGTGGTTAAGAATGACGCCGGTGTATCTGCAGCCGATATGATTGACGGATTTCCGGCTTCCGACATTAAAACCAGGATTAACGAGGCGGAGGGGGCCCAGGAAGCTTCACGAAGCGTAGTCAGTTCCGTGAACCGGGCGTATTCATTCCTGCTCGAGTACCTGAAGGGAAGGGAGTAGATACATGAATAAGAACAGCGGCATTTCCGAACAGACATACATGACAATGGCAACGTACATCCTTGTGGTAATTTTTCATTCATCCACGCTGCTTTCCGCAGCCGCGGCGGCGGGCGCGGTTCTATTTGTGCAGTGCCTGGCATATTTTATACTGCCGGTAATTGCAGAAAAAATGCCGCACATCGGTTTCCCTTATACGGCAGCACTGTTTACAGTGCTTGGCGCCGTTTTTGTCTACCGGCTTTACGGGCTGATACCCATCGACGGAATGTCTGTCCAATCGACTGTTTTCCCGGACCCGACGTTCCTTCTTTTGTTGGTTCCACTTTTAATTGAACAGTCTGCCGGAAGAAATCAATACAGTCTGCGTTTCATTGCAGGAAATGATTTGCTTTTTACAATTCTTCTGCTGCTTGTTGCCGTTATCCGGGAGGCGCTCGGATTCGGCACCCTTTTGCATATCAGACTGTTCGCAGAAAACTCCGCTCCGCTGCTCCTTCTTACGCATGCTTCCGGGGCGGCCTTCCTTACGCTGGCCGTCATATTGACTGCCCTGTTTCTTTACCGTAAAGCAACAGGCACGTCAAAGGTCCTTGCAGTCGGAAATGAAGACGGGCCGTATACCGAACAGCCGGTACTCGACAGGGACAAGGAACTCGGGCATATGAAGACTGCACTGTTTTCTCTGATCCCCGTCAGTGCTTCCATGCCTGTCCTGTTCTTCGTGAGTCTCTTCTGTCTGCCGAATATTCCGGATTTTGACATCATGCTGCTGGCATGTATCCTTGTCCTTGGCGCATTTTCAGGTACATTTTACCTGGTATTCGGAAAACACCAGCCGTACTTCCGTGAGATGCTCTGCCTTCCATGGCTCATCCCGGTACAGACGATGGTGCTGGCACTTCCTTTTTCTTTCCCGATTGGAGCAATACAAAAAGAGAAGGGGACCTTTCTTCTGCTGGCCGGTCTTCTGATCTATCTGATCTGCACATGGCTGATCGCAGCAGGCGTTCTCCTGTTCCGCCAATCCATAAAAAGACGGCTTCTGTTCGGCAGGAGGCCCGGTCTGATGACGGGACTGCCGCTGATGATCCTGATCGGGGGGCTATGCCTGATGATTCTGGCCGGATTTGCAGCAATTCCCGAATCGATCCTGTCCATCGCAGTACTGTAAAGCGATGTGCGGCGGGGAATAGGCAACGGCCGGGTAGCTTCCTGTTGAATCTTATTTCTCATATCTGTTGTCCGATCGGTCAAAATACGGTATAATCGTTTCCGGCCTGACTGTGTCTGTCATTCGGTCAGGAAGAGACAATATGTTTCCGTAGCTCAGCTGGATAGAGCGACCGCCTCCTAAGCGGTAGGCCAGCAGTTCGAATCTGCCCGGGAACACCAGAACCAGAGCTTAGAGCCTTTAAGGGTTCTGAGCTCTGGTTTTTTGATGCTTTGCAAATACCGCTTTCCGATTATTCATGGATTTTTACCGGTTTATAAAGGACAGGAGGACTATACATATTTGTTTGCAGCCGGTAACGATGGATAAACAGTCAGTTACAGGCGAAAATAGAACGGAATTGTAAACAGCACCTATAACTTTTGACGATGCAGCAGAGAATGGGTAAAATGAGTTAGATACGTGATCACTTATGCCCGGAAAAGCTCGGCCGGTCTCCTGAAAAAGCAGAGGCCAGGGAAAAGAGAGGTAGCATACATGCCCGAGAAGGTAGCCGTCATCGATCTTGGATCCAACACGACACGCCTGAACATATATGAAATGCATGAAGAGGAACCGGTACTTCTGGCGGAAGCCAAGCGCAAGGTACGCCTCAGTGAGGATATGGGCGACGAGAAGGTCCTGATTAATCCTGCGGCAATCCAGCGGGCCATGGAGGCAATGCAGTATTTTGCGGAGATTATCAGCCAATACCCCGGTACCCGGATACTGGCCGTCGCAACGGAGGCAATGCGCCGCGCAAGAAACGGCGAAGCCCTTGCTGTGCTTCTTCACCAGACGGTGGACATCCCGATCCGGATTATCTCGGGGAAGGAAGAGGCTTTTTTTGATTATCTGGCAGTGCGGCACACTTTGGAGACGAAGGATGCGCTCATTATTGATACGGGCGGCGGCAGCTGCGAGCTGATCCTGATGCGGGACGGCAAATGCGTCGAACTGGTAAGCCTCCCGATCGGTTCCGTAGTACTTTCCGAAAAGTTCACTGATCGGGGCGACATGACGGCCGCCGCCATATTCCGCCTTTTCAACTATGTCCATGCCCGTCTTTCGACCGTTTCGTGGCTTCCCGAGGCGAAGGGCCTTCCGGTCATCGCCATAGGCGGCAATCATCGTGCGGCTGCCAAAATCTGGAAAAACAACCAGGATGATGATGCCTCGCTTCACGGGTACACAATCACACGGGAGAATATGAACAGTCTCTATGTTGACATACTTGATGCCGACAGCGGCAAACGTCAGGTTATGCTGGGCAAGAATAAGGACCGGGCCGACATTATTTCCGCCGGCCTCTGCCCGATGATCCAAAGCATTCGCCTTCTTGAATCAAAGAATGTTATCTTCTGCGAAACCGGTCTGCGCGAAGGCGTAATCTATGCCGAGCATACAGGTCTGAAAGTTCCCGAAACATAACCGCCTTTACCGGGGAATGCCGGTTTCGTTTGACATGCCCGACTCAGCGTATTATGGTTTATAGCGAGATTTGCTCCGGCAGTCATTCTGCCGTGATTTTTACAAGGAAAGAAGGGTATTTCATGAATCGATTTTTATCAGGTAAATCGACTGCTGCATTTTTCCTGGCTGCCGTTATGGCGGTATCTGCCTCCGGCTGCACGGGAGGAGCAAAACCCGAGAAAACCACTGCAGGCACGGCATCTGTGACAGATACAACATCTGCGGCGTCTGAGACAACCGCAGAGACAACAGCCGCAGAGAAGACAGATATTCGTATTTCAGCGCTCAAGGGCCCGACCGGAATCGGACTTGTCAGCCTCATGGAAGCCCAGGAATCAGGGACGGCACAGAATAACTATACATTCACCCTCTCCGGCACGCCGGACGATATCGTATCGCAGCTCAGCAGCGGGGAAGCCGATATCGCGGCTCTCCCGACCAATCTGGCCGCCGTTCTGTACCAGAAGACAAACAAAAGTATCAGCGTCATTGCTGTCAACACCCTCGGCGTCCTCTATATACTGGAAAAAGGCGACACGGTCCATTCCATTGCCGATCTGGCAGGCCGCGAGATCATGGCAACCGGCCAGGGCGCCGTTCCCGAATACGCCCTGAACGACCTGCTGGCTAAAGCAAACCTGAGTACACCCCCGACGATTACGTATAAGACAGAGCACTCCGAGCTTGCCACGCTCGCCGCGGCAGGCGAGGCTTCGGACCTGATTATGCTGCCGGAGCCCTTTGTAACGACGGTCCTCAGCAAGAATCCGGATTACCGTATAGCACTCGATCTTACGGAGGAATGGCAGAAAGCTTACGGGGAGGAATCCGGAAGCGAGCTGGCTATGGGATGCCTTGTTGTCTCCGTCAAATTTGCCTCTGAACATCCGGAGGCGCTCGAAACTTTCCTTCAGGAGTACAAGGCTTCCGCGGATTCGGTTAACGCGGATCCGACGGCTGCCGGACAGCTTGTCGCGAAGTATGGAATCATGGCTGATGCCGCACTTGCCGCCAAGGCAATCCCGACCTGCCATATCGTCATGATACGCGGCGCAGAGATGAAAGCGGTGCTGGAGCCGTTCTATGCGGCACTTTTTTCCGCAAATCCGAAATCGGTCGGCGGAACATTACCCGATGCGGATTTTTATTGGATTGGATGATCATAATGCTGTAAACAGGGGAGATATCCGTATGCAGGATCATAAGAAGATAAGGCCGCGGATATACAGCCGCAGCAGCCGTAGAACGAGTACGGGAATGAATATCTGGTACTGGTTTGCCGCGGCCGTCTTCTGGACTGCTGTCTGGCAGGCCTCTTACATGGTAATTCATAATGATCTTCTGCTCGCCTCTCCGCTGCAGGTTCTCGGAAGCCTGGCGATTCTTGGAAGGCAGCCGGGATTCTGGTTTTCCGTACTGTATTCAATCCTCCGTATTGAATCCGGATATTTCCTGGGCGTGCTGGCCGGAACACTTCTTGCCGTTCTCACTGTACGGTTTGTCTGGGTCTATCGCTTCCTGTATCCTGTTATCAGTGCGATCCGTTCGACACCGGTCGCGTCTTTCATCATCCTTGCCCTGGTATGGATGTCGAGCGGCCGGGTTGTCATATTCATAGTGTTTTTGATGGTGATGCCGGTCATCTGGGCCAACGTAGCGGAGGGCATCCGTAAAATCGACCCCCTCCTCCATGAGATGGCGTTTGTTTTCCGGCTTACACGGAGCCAGACCCTGCGTTTCATCGATATCCCATCCGTTTCTCCGTTTTTTGTAGCGGCGGCCACAACGGGTCTGGGGCTTGCGTGGAAGGCGGGAATCGCTGCGGAAGTGCTGAGTACGCCGAGAAATTCACTCGGCGGGCTTCTTTACGAGGCGAAGATTTACCTTGAAACGCCTGACCTGCTGGCACATACTGCAGTAATAATCCTGCTGAGCCTGCTACTGGAAAAACTTCTTGTTTCCGTTCTTGCGCTGGCCGGAAAGTATTTTCACAGTCATGGCCGCTCGGAAGTGACGGCAAACATAGCTGTCAGGGAAAAAGTTCCTGAAGCCGGCAAAAAGGAAGGTGGGACTGTATGAGTATCGTATTCGATCATCTCAGTATGAGATACGATGAACAGCCTGTCATTTCCGATCTGTCACTCGAACTGCCGGAGAAGGGAATCATCGGATTTTTTGGACCTTCCGGCTGCGGGAAGACGACGTTCCTGCATCTTGCCGCGGGCCTGATCCGGCCTGATTCCGGCGTCATTCGAGGCCTCGAAGAACTGCGCATCGGCGTAGTGTTCCAGGAGGACCGACTTCTTCCGTGGCTGACGGCGGCAGAAAATCTTGATTTGATTATACATGACCGAAATGTCACAGCCGGATGGCTCGGTAAAGTACATCTGTCCGGGCAGGCAGATTATTATCCTTCCGAACTGAGCGGGGGGATGAAGAGGCGGATTGCCCTTGTGCGTGCACTTGCGTTTGACTCCGATCTTCTCCTTCTGGATGAACCTTTCCAGGGGCTTGATCAGTCGCTGAAAAACCTCTTCAGCGGATGGATCCGGGAAGCTTCAGCCTTTAAGCCCGTTCTGCTCGTCAGCCACGATTGGGCGGAAATTGAAGATCTGTCAGATCGGATCTACAAGGTGGAAGGACCTCCCATGACGGCGGAGAGGATTAAGTAAATCGGATATAGTCAGAAGCGGCAGGAATTCATTTTTGGTACCAGGTCATTGCGGATTATCCGAATCAATTACAGCGGTATTTCTTCCTAAAACAATATTTACAAAAATCAATGGTGTAGTATGATAAATGTGAATTGATATTATCAATCCAATTCACGGGAGGAACATACTATGTTTTGCAGACAGTGCGGCAAGAAAATCAGTGACGGCAGTAAATTCTGCATGTATTGCGGAAAGCAGGTCATTTCTTATACCGAAGCATCAAAACCGGCGGTAAATACCTTTTCCGGCACCGTCTCAGCATCGTCTGCAGCATCGGCCGGCAGTCCGGCCAACGTTCCGTCTTCCGTTCCGAAAACGGTTCCTGACACGGACAAACGCGCATCGGGTTCGGGATCTCTTAAAATTTTTCTGATCATAGGGGGCGTCGCCGTTTTCGCTGTTTTTCTTGTTGTTATCATCACGGTTGTCGGACTAATCGGTTCAAATATTTTTTCTTCTAACGACCGGAGAACCGCAGATAACGGCAACGATAACAGCGATGCCGGACAATACTATGTTTACGAGGATCCGGACTCATACGGATATGACATAGGAGGCAATGATTATGGCGGTAACGATGTAAATTCAAACCAGCATACAATCTGCGTCTCCTGCCATGGAAGCGGAATGTGCCCGGTATGCGACGGGACGGGAACCTATAGAAATTACGGTCAATCCTCCGACTGCTCTGCCTGCGGCGGCACCGGTATTTGTTCGATCTGCGGCGGTTCCGGTTATACTTCCTGAATGAACCTGTGAACTTCCATATAGCATAAGAACAGTACGTATCTAAATTTTAAACAGCGATAAAATATGCACAGCACTTTCTGCTTTCAATATTGCGAAAAATTTTAGAATTTCGGGGCGAAAGATCAGACAATTTTTTCTCCGAAGTGCACGCCTCAGATTTGGACGAAACCGTTCAAGTCTGGGGCGTGTATTTTCCCCCGCAATAACAGGAAGCTGACAAATATGCGGTCAATTTGCACGTATTCGGAATAATAAGAAGGTTTGCCTGTTTCTTCACTAAATCTCCACATAAATAAGATATTGTTGATTCTATAAAAATGAGGATGATTTCCGCTTTATAATTCTGTAAAAGCGTGGATGAAATACCTTCGCTGCGCATCGGATGATCCGGCAAAGCAAAAATACTTTGCCGGATTGTTTTTGCAAATGTATGATGGAGATAAACAGGAGTATGAAATGGCTTAACAGGCCGGTTTCTGGAGATCAAAATATGGGTACGGCACAGGGTAAAACGATCCTTGTTGTAGATGATGAAAAGAAAATTGCAGACGTACTTGCGTCATATCTCGAAAGGGAAGGGTATCGTGTAATCTGCGCCTATACCGGAGCGGAAGCTCTGACGCTTTTTGATCGGCACGCACCGATATTGGTTTTGCTGGACCTGATGCTTCCTGACATGCGGGGGGAAGATATATGCCGGACAATACGGAAAAAGTCCCGGGTTCCCGTGATCATGCTGACGGCAAGAGCGGATGAGGCGTCGATTCTGAAAGGGCTGGAAATCGGCGCCGACGATTATGTGACGAAGCCTTTCAGTCCCCGGCAGATCGTAGCACGAGTCCGTGCGGTTTTGCGGAGAGTATCTTCCGAAGCGATTCCGCTGGCAGACGAATATGCTTTTCACAGCAGGGAACTTGTGATTGACAACATGCGTCATGAGGTCCGTAAAAATAATGAACCGGTTTCTTTGACGCCCAATGAATACAAACTTCTGATGACTCTTGTCAAATATCCGACGAAGATATTTACCCGGGAAGAACTGATCCGTTTGGCTTTGGGCGATGACTACGACGGCTATGACCGGATCATCGATACCCATATTAAAAACATCCGGCAGAAAATAGAACCGGATGCGAAAAGTCCCCGGTACATTTTGACTGTGCATGGTGTAGGTTACAAATTCGGTGGTGATGGAAATGAAATATAGTCTGCGAATGAAGCTGTCCGCTGCCTTTCTGCTGGTCTCATTATTTTGGGTTATATGCATCAGCATTTTTGCAAATTTCTTTTTGGAAGATCAATTTACTGCATATGTGATTAAAAAGCAGGAGCAGGAAATCAGTGCGTCCGTTGTTTCCGTATCAAATCAATACAACGTCAGCAATGAAGCATGGAGCGTCTCCGGCGTGGAAAATGTCGGCATGAGCATGCTGGGTGAAGGACTCATTGTCCGCGTGAAGGATGTGTCCGATACTGTCATCTGGGATGCAAGGGAACACAACAATGGCATGTGTATAAGCATTCTGGAAAATCTGGCACAGAATATGCAGACATATGATCCCAATTTTAAGGGTGGTTATGAAGAGCAGACATATCCGGTTACAGTTGACGGGACACAGGTAGGAAGCATCGATGTCGGGTATTACGGACCTTATGCATACAGCGACCTCGATATGCAGTTTTTACAATCCCTCAATCATCTCCTCTGGATAGCGGCGGCCGTATCTTTTCTTGTCTGTCTGACTTTGGGCGCATATATGGCACGAAGACTGACCAGACCTATTTCCCGGGTAATCCATACGACAGGGATGATCGCAGAGGGGGACTTTAACGACAGGATCAAGGAACGGTCCTCTACAAAAGAAATACTGGAATTGACGAATTCCGTAAACAGTCTTGCTCAGACACTGAATGAACAGGAGAATCTGCGGAAAAGGCTGACGGCTGATGCCGCGCATGAACTGAGGACTCCGCTGGCTACGCTGCAAAGTCATATGGAGGCACTTATAGACGGGGTTTGGGAACCGGATCGGAACAGATTGGAGAGCTGCCATGAAGAAATCCTGCGCTTATCAAAACTCGTTGGTGAACTGGAAATGCTGTCACGCGTCGAGGGAGACAATCTGATTCTCCATAAGAGCAGGATGGAACTTTCCGCGCTGATCAGGCGAATCATCCTGAATTTTGAGAATGATTTTAAAACGAAAGATGTCACGCTTCAGTACGAGGAAAAAGTACTTTGGATCCTGGCAGATGCAGATAAGATCAGCCAGGTTATAATCAACTTGCTTTCCAATGCTCTGAAATATACTCCGGAAGGCGGTAAAGTGGAAATCAGTACGGAAAAATTGACCGATTCGGTGATTATTCGGATTCAAGATTCCGGAACCGGTATTTCCTCCATAGATCTTCCGCACATTTTTGACCGCTTTTACAGAACGGATGAGTCTCGAAATCGGGCGACAGGAGGATCAGGGATTGGGCTTACGATCGCTAAATCTATTGTGGAGGCACATGAGGGGAAAATTACAGCAGAGAGTGAGCCTGACAAGGGGAGTACATTTACAATTGTCTTGCCTCAGCAGTTTTGATTCCTAAAGAGGATATATATTTGGAAGGTGTTCTGAACCGATTATTACTGCGATCTAAATCCCGTGGGTGGGATGCAAATTATGGGTAAATGGCCCTAAAACGCAGCTTGTTATTGATAATTTCCATCAAATATTTAATAATCACATGAGAAATGGTTTACTTCTAAAAATGAAATGAGGTATAATTAAAGTCGTATTATAAACTTGTTTATAAAAACAACATGCAGAAATGGGACAAAGCTATGAAGCAGAAAATTACAGCTAACATGGAAATCAAAAGGGCGAACCGTTCGAGCGTATACAGTCTTCTTTTAAAGCACGGACAGCTTACCAAACAGGAAATTGTTGAAGCCCTTCAGCTTTCCCTTCCGACTGTAACACAATACTTATCAGACTTTCAAGATGAAGGTCTTGTAAGTGAAGCCGGATTTATCGGAAATACCGGGGGACGTCGTGCAAAAACATACGACATCGTCAGTAATGCACGCACGGCGATCGGATTGGATATTACAAAAAATCACATTACTGCAATTGCGATTGACCTGCGCGGAGAAATTATTGCCAAAATCCGGGTCCGATATGCTTTTTCCCGGACCGATGCGTATTACCAGTATCTGGGAGAAATAATCAAGCAGATTATTGCAGAGGCCAGGCTAAACCCGGCGAACATTCTGGGAGTTGGTATTGGCGTGCCGGGACTTTGCACCGCTGACTATCAGACCGTCTACTACGGACAGATTTTAGGTTTTACCGGAGCGACATGTCAGGAGTTTTCTAAATACATGTCGTATCCGGCAGCACTTATGAACGACGCAAATGCAGCAAGCTTTGCAGAACTCTGGATTAACACGGGGATTAAGAATGCTTTCTATATTATGCTGAGCAATAACGTCGGCGGCTCCGTCGTAATTAACGGCCAGCTGTTTTACGGCGACGACCTGCACAGTGGAGAAGTCGGCCACCTTGCCATTGTGACGGACGGCGAACTTTGCTACTGCGGTAAACGCGGCTGTGTGGACCCATACTGCGCTGCAACTGTTTTATCCTCGCTTACGGACGGCAATCTGGAGGACTTTTTCAATATCCTGAAAAAGGGCGATCCCGATGCTGTTAAGATATGGGACACCTATTTGGATCACTTAACAGACGCAGTTGTGAATGTTCATATGCTGTACGACTGTAAAGTAATTATCGGCGGTTATGTCGGACAATTTATCAGCGACTATATGGATGACCTCAAAGCCAGAATCAGTAAATACAATATTTTTGGAGACAAGGACGATTTCATTCTTGTATGCAGTTATCAGAAAGAGGCAATTGCTGCAGGCGCCGCCCTCAAGTTCATATCCGATTTCATAAAAACCATATAAAGTCTGTTCAGTTTGTCCTGCAGATTCGAAAAAACATCATCCTCACACGCAGCAGAATGTAGCGGACACCTCTTATGTACATTCAGAAATTATTCTGAATGTACATAAGAGGTGTTTTTTATTGTTCCGGCATCTCCTTTTCTCCGTCATTACCGTACAAAAAAAGAATGTGTTCCGTGTCTGTCAGACAAGAAAAACTTCATATCGATATGCAAGTATGGAACCGATCAGCCAATCTGCGGCAGCAGAATTGCGTCCGGAGATAACTAAGCATAACCATAAATCATGTTTCACCCCTCCATTTTTGTTGACAACACACAAACAATCGAATATTTTTTGTGAAATTTACAACAAAATAGAAAAAGGTACTTGATTATCCGTTTTGCAGGCTCTATTATAAATGGGATTCAAAAAACAATTTTAAGAAAGGAGGAAACAAATTAATATTGCAAGGCTGTGAAATACTACGAAAAGACCAGACGAGATTTTCCTGAATATTTCATAACAAGAATATCGATTTGATAGGAGAGAGAAAATGAAGAAAAAAATTATTGCAATCTTATGTATGGTAATGACATCCGCGATGCTGCTTGTGGGATGCGGCAGCGGAACTACAGTGACTACAGCAACGACAGCGGCAGAAGGTACAACGGCTGCCGGAGCAACAACGGCGGAAACAACAAAGGGCGGCGACGACCAGCTCTTTATAGGTATGGCTTTCCAGGAAATGAACAACGAGTACTTTGTTGTCATGAAGGAAGCTTTTGAAGAGGCCTGCAACTCAATCGGCGCCAAGTATGTATATACGGATGCCAGCCATGACGTTTCAAAGCAGATCAGCGATGTTGAAGATATGGTACAGCAGGGAATTGATATCCTGCTCCTGAATCCGGCGGATTCAGCCGGTATCGAATCTGCTGTACAGTATGCGCACGATGCGGGCGTTATCGTTGTTTGTGTTGATGCACAGGCAAACGGACCGGTTGACAGCTTTGTCGGATCCAAGAATTATGATGCCGGCTATCTTGCCGGTATGCAGATGGTTAAAGATCTGAACGGAGAGGGCGATGTTGCCATTCTTGACGGTATCGCAGTTACTCCTATACTTGACCGTGTTTCAGGCTTCAAAGATGCTGTTGCAACAGCTCCCGGCATCAAGATTGTTGATACACAGAACGGTAAGCAGGAGAGAGACGTAGCTCTGACAGTTGTTGAGAATATGCTTCAGGCTAACCCGACAATCAAAGCTATATTCAGTGTTAACGACACAGGTTCCATGGGTGCTCTTGCAGCTATTCAGGGCGCAGCATCCGATGTTCTTCTTTACAGTGTTGACGGAAGTCCTGAAGCAGTGAAGGCAGTCGCAGAAGGCGGCAACTTCAAGGCTACAAGTGCTCAGTATCCCCGTGACCAGGTTCGTATCGGTCTTGGTATGGCTCTTGCCAAGTATTGGGGCGCTACAGTTGTTCCGACCGAAGTGCCGATCGATGTTACTCTGATTACAAAAGAGAACGCTTCCGGTTTTGCCTGGTAATTTTACTTCCCCGTCCGTGCAGCATGACAAGGACGTGCTGCACGGACTCTTTTAGAATTGAGTGGAGAGAGTGAAAGAGCATGGAAAATACAAACATTATTGAAACAAAGGATATTACTATGCTGTTTCCCGGCGTTAGAGCATTGCATAATGTCAACATTGCTGTAAAAAAGGGAGAGATTCATGCAATTGTCGGAGAGAACGGCGCTGGAAAATCTACTTTGATGAAGATTTTGTCCGGCGTTCATATTCCAACATCCGGCCAGCTGCTTATAGACGGAAAACCGGCACACATAACCGGACCCCAGGATGCCACATATAAATATGGAATTGGTATTATTCATCAGGAATTCAGTTTGGTTCCCTATCTGAATACGGTAGAAAATATTTTCCTCGGAAGAGAAATCCGCAAAGCCGGAATTCTTGACAAAAAATCGATGATCAATAAGGCCAAAGAACTTCTGGCAACGCTGAAAGCAGATTTCGATGTGATGATTCCTGTCAGTAAACTGAGCGTTGCAAACCAACAGTTCATAGAAATTGCCAAAGCAACAGCTGCCGAAACCAAAATTCTGATTTTTGACGAACCGACGGCATGCTTGACCGGGAATGAAGTCGATACGCTGTTTGATTTGATTTTTCACTTGCGTGATCAAGGCGTAACTATCCTATATATTTCACACCATCTCGAAGAAATATTCAAATTATCAGACCGGTTTTCCGTCTTGCGTGACGGCGCCTATGTGGGTACGCGCGAAACGGCGTCTTCAAATCAGAAGGAAATGGTTCAGATGATGGTCGGCCGCGAAGTGGAAACGGAATTTCCTCCGCGGGTAACACCGGTAAGTGATGAAGTAGTTCTCAAAATCAATAAAATCACAAACAAAAAAGTCACAGACATTCATTTTGAAATGCACAAGGGCGAAATCATCGGGCTTGCCGGACTTGTCGGCGCAGGAAGAACAGAGATCGTCAGAGCTCTGATCGGCGCAGACAAATCGGATATATATGATGTGGAAGTCAATGGCAAGACGGCAAATATCAGATCTACGCAGGATTCCCTGAAGTATGGATTCGGTCTGATTCCGGAAGACCGGAAGTCCCAGGGGCTTGTTCTCAGCATGAGCGTTAAAGGTAACTGCACGATTTCCGTAATCAAGGAATTAGCAAATGCTTTTTTGCTGACGAATAACAAAAAGGAAAGAGTCATGGTTTCCAAATCCATTAAGGAACTGAATATCAAGACCCCGACAATGGACCAGAAAGCCAAGAATCTCAGCGGCGGTAATCAACAAAAAATCGTACTGGCGAAGTGGATGAACACGAAATCGCAGATATTAATTTTCGATGAACCGACACGCGGAATCGATATCGGAGCAAAGGACGAAATCTACAAGCTCATCCGCGAACTGAGTGAAAGCGGGATATCCATTATTGTTGTTTCATCAGAATTGGCAGAAGTCCTTGGATTGAGCGACCGCATTTTCTCTATCTACAACGGAAGAATAGCGGCGGAGATGAAGGGATCGGAAGCAACACCAGAACGAGTAATGTATTACTGTACAGGGGGAAAATAATATGGCGCAGCAGACGCAGACATTAAAAAGAATCAAATTTTCCGATATTTTTCAAAAGGGACAGACGTTTACAGTGATAGCGCTGCTTGTTCTGGTTGTTGTGATGGCAGTCATCAATCCTGATTTTATGGGTTGGAAGAACTTAAGCAACATTACCCGTCAGGTCAGCATTATCGCAATTATCTCCGTCGGAATGACTTTTGTAATCCTTGAAGGAGGCACGGATCTTTCTGTCGGATCCGTTATGGCTTTATCCGGCACAATGATGGCCGGCTTTATGATCAACTTCAAAATGTCGCCGTGGGTGGCGGTATTCCTGGGCATCGTGATCGGTGCCGTCTGCGGAATCATCACCGGATGCCTTGTGGCTTATGCGAAGATTCCTGGTATCATTGCTTCTCTGGCAATGATGGAAATGGCACGGGGCGTCGCACTGATCTATACAGGCGGCTATCCTCTTTCCGGACTGTCAGAATCTTTTGCTAAACTGGGCAACGGAAATATCGGCATCATTCCGACTCCTCTGATTGTGACCGTCGTAATCTACTTCATTGCCTACCTGATCCTGAATCAATCCGCAACGGGCAGATATGTTTATGCGATCGGCGGCAATGAAGAGGCGGTCCGCCTGTCCGGTATCAACATCAAGAAATTCAAGGTGCTTCCGTACTTTATCAGCGGCATTACGGCTGCCATGGCAGGCGCCATTTCGGTATCCCGCATGCAGTCGGGACAGCCGAATGCAGGTACAGGATTCGAACTTGATGCAATCGCTGCCGTAGTTCTCGGCGGTACGGCCATTTCCGGAGGCCGCGGACATATTTTCGGCACAATCCTCGGTGCACTGACACTTGCGGTTCTGAGCAACGGTTTGAATTTCATGGGCGTTACACCTTATGTCCAGAAGGTCATTAAGGGAGCCATCATCATCGTTGCCGTTATCATTGCCTCAAGAAAAAAGGACTGATTCCTCAACAGGAAAACGGCATATATATCTGTAATTCTACGCCCACATGGATCTGGGAATGCGCTAATACCTGAACGCAGGGCCATGCCTGCGCAAAAAAGGCAAAATAAAGGAGAATATTATGGCTATTCCAAAGACAATGAAAGCACTGGTTGCATACGCAAAAGACGACTACAGGTTTGAACCGGCATATCCTACACCGGAATGCGGACCGGACGACGTGATCATTAAATGCGAGGGATGCGGCGTATGCGCCGGAGATGTTAAGTGCCACCACGGCGCGGCAATGTTCTGGGGCGACGAGATGCAGCCTTCATGGGTTAAACCTCCGTTCATTCCGGGTCATGAATTCCTGGGACACATTGTTGAAGTCGGCGGGAACAGAGCTTCTGAATTCAAAATCGGAGACCGCGTCATTGCGGATCAGATTATCCCCTGCGGCAAATGCCGTTTCTGCAAGAGCGGAGACTACTGGATGTGCCAGCCGCACGATATGCTCGGATTCATGCATTATACAAACGGCGGAATGGCAGAATATGTCCGTTTTCCCAAGACCGCTGTCATCCATAAGGTACCGGAGGACATGCCACTTGACCAGGCTCTTCTGATCGAGCCCTATGCCTGCTCCAAGCATGCTGTAGACAGAGCCGAAATTCAGGTGGAAGATGTCGTCGTCATTTCCGGCGCCGGAACACTTGGTCTCGGAATGATCACATACGCAAAGATGAAGCACCCCAAGAAGCTGATTGTTCTTGATATGATCGATTCCCGCCTCGAACTGGCAAAGGAATTCGGTGCCGACCTCGTCTGGAATCCCGGCAAAATGGATGTTGTAAAGGCCATTATGGATATTACTGACGGATACGGATGTGATAAATACATTGAGGCAACCGGCCATCCTTCGAGCGTTCTGCAGGGCATGAGCATGATCAGAAAGCTCGGAACATTCGTTGAATTCAGCGTGTTCGGACAGCCTACTACATTTGACTGGTCCGTTATCGGCGACCGCAAGGAACTGAATATTCACGGCTCTCACCTCGGACCGTACTGCTATCCTTTCGTAATCGAGAATATATACAGCGGCAACCTGAAGACAAAGAACGTCGTTACAAATTCTTTCCAGCTTGAAGACTGGGAGAAGGCATTCAAATTGGCAGAAGGCAAAGAAGGCGACCTCAAAGTTGTCATAACTTTTGACAAGTAACAGAAATTGAAAAAATGCACATTTCGAGAGTGACAGCAAGTATGTCCTAATCTCTTTTTCATTCTCTTCATTCTTCCTTGAAAGTCTTCCTGCACTGCGTTCTTTGTGCTCACATGATCGCGAATGACGCATGCAGGAAGACACTTTCATATCATTTTGTAAACAGTGTGCAGATGTCTTCTGCGTGCGCAGCAGGCAGCATATAATTATACAGGCAGCAGCATCGTACATATAATTTGATTGTATCTGGAGGGAATATGGACAAGTATTTAATTGGCTTAGACAACGGCGGCACATTAATCAAGGCGATTGTTTTTGATACAAAAGGGAACGCGCTTGCCAGCGCATCTGCCAAAACGCCCATCCTGACGCCTGAATCCGGTTATACGGAACGTGATATTGAAGAACTCTGGCTTAAGAACTGCGAATGTGTAAAACGCGCGCTGACCGAATCCGGCGTGGACAGAGAGCAGGTGGCAGGACTTGCCATATCAGGCCATGGAAAAGGACTTTACCTCTGGGGAAAAGACGACAGCCCCATCTATAACGGAATCGTGTCGACCGACAACCGCGCATGGCGTTACCCGGAAAAATGGAAGCAGGACGGCACATTTGACCGCAACTATCCGAAACTCTGCCAGAACCTGATGGCCTGCCAGCAGCTGTCCATTCTTGCATGGATGAAGGACAGCCGGCCGGATGTGTACAGCCGGATCCGCTGGGTATTTTCCGTCAAGGACTATCTGCGTTTCCGCCTGACGGGTGAAGCTTTCTGCGAGGCCACGGATATTTCCGGCTCGGGTCTCCTGAATGTTCGTGACAGGTGTTTTGACAAGGAAATGCTGACCGATTTCGGTATAGGGGAGATGTATGAATGCCTCGCACCGATCCGCTATTCAAATGATAACTGCGGTTATGTGACAAGAGAGGCCGCAGAGCTGACCGGACTTAAGGAAGGAATGCCGATAGCCGGCGGCATGTTCGATATTGACGCATGCGCAATTGCAATGCGTGTGCTCGATCCGAAGGACATGATCACGATTGCAGGAACTTGGAGCATTAATGAATATATCTCAAAAGAACCCGTTATAAACAGGGATAACATCATGATGAACTCGCTTTATGCGATTCCTGGGTACTATCTGATTGAGGAGTGCAGCGCGACATCGGCCGGCAATCTGGAATGGTATATTAATCACTTCATCAGCAAGAATGATATTCCGGAGGGACAGAAAGTATACGACTATATCGAATCGCTCATACAGACGACGAAGACGGAAAAAAGTGATGTATATTTCCTTCCGTTCCTCTATGCATCGAATGTACATCCCCTGGGAAAGGCATCCTTCGTCGGCCTGACTTCCTACCACGGACAGGCAGACATGCTTCGTGCAATATTTGAGGGAGTCGTGTTTTCACATAAAATGCATCTGGATCGCCTGATCGCGACACGGCAGCCGCCGGAGGTCATCCGGCTGGCAGGAGGAGTGACGAATTCCCCGTTCTGGACACAGATGTTTGCCGACATTCTTAACTACCCGATTGAGACGGTCCGGGTCAAAGAGATGGGCGCTCTCGGCGCTGCGATGGCCGCAGGAGTATCGGGGGGTATTTTCAAGGATTATTATGCCGCCTGTTCGGAAATGACATCAATTGATAAAGTTATACGGCCGAATCGTGAAATGCATGAAAAATACCAAAAGAAGTATGAAAAATACTGCGCGGTATGCAATGCGTTGAATGAGGTATGGGACCGTTTTGACCAGTAAAGGAGAAAATGTATGGGCACGGAGACAAATGAAATCAAAAAATCGATTGAGACAGGGAACACATCAATTGGCATTGAGCTGGGATCAACACGAATTAAAACGGTCCTGATTGACGGAAACAATGCCCCGATAGCTTCAGGAAGTTATGACTGGGAGAACAGCTACATAAATAATATATGGACTTACAGCCTGGAGGAAATATGGACAGGAGTACAGGGCAGCTACCAGAAAATGTCTGAGAACGTGCGGGAGAAATACGGCGTTACCCTCACGTCTGCCGGGGCGGTAGGCATAAGCGGAATGATGCATGGTTACATGGCTTTTGACAAGAACGGAAGCCTCCTGACGCCTTTCCGTACCTGGAGAAACAATATCACGGGCCAGGCATCCGCAGAACTTACGGAGCTCTTTAACTACCCGATTCCGCAGAGATGGAGTATTGCCCATTTATACCAGTCCATCCTGAACGGTGAGGCTCATGTGGCGTCCGTCGACTACATTACCACCCTGGCCGGGTACATCCACTGGAAGCTGACCGGCCGGAAAGTACTTGGAATCGGAGAAGCATCCGGCATGTTCCCGATCGATATCGGGGCGAAGACATTTCATGCCGGAATGATTGAAAAATTCGATAAGCATGTAAGCTCACACAAATTCTCCTGGAAGCTCGGAGAAATACTTCCAACCGTACTGGTTGCCGGAGACAGCGCGGGTGAACTGACTGAGGAAGGTGCAAAACTTCTCGATATATCCGGCAGCCTCAAGGCCGGTACTTTGCTATGCCCCCCGGAGAGCGACGCCGCGACCGGTATGGTTGCGACGAACAGTGTTGCTGTCAGAACAGGGAATGTATCAGCAGGGACGTCTGTTTTTGCCATGGTGGTTCTTGAAAAGGAGCTGTCAAAAGTATATCCGGAAATTGACCTCGTAACGACTCCGGACGGCGACCTTGTCGCAATGGTGCACTCCAATAACTGCACTTCCGACTATGACGCATGGATCAGTCTTTTCGGTGAATCAATCAAAGCACTCGGGCTCGAAGTTCCCAAATACAAGCTCTATGACGTGCTGCTCGGTGCTGCGCTCAAGGGAGATCCTGACTGCGGGGGGCTTCTGGCTTACGGATATATTTCCGGTGAACATATCACGAAATTCGAGGAAGGCCGTCCGATGTTTGTCCGTTTCCCGAACAGCAATTTTAACCTGAATAACTTCATGCGCGTCAATCTGTTCACGGCTCTCGGTGCCCTCAGAACAGGTCTTGATATCCTTTTTGAAAAAGAATCCGTGCAGATTGACGAGATCAGAGGTCACGGCGGATTTTTCAAAACACAGGAAGTCGGACAAAAAATCATGGCCGCTGCTGCCAAGGTGCCGGTCTCCACGATGGAAACAGCCGGAGAGGGAGGCGCCTGGGGCATCGCTATCCTAGCATCTTATATGACAGGCGGAAAGGCGGGCGGAAGCCTTGCCGATTTCCTGAATGAGAAAGTATTCGCAGGACAGAGCGGAACACGTATTAAGCCGGATCCGAAAGACGTGGCTGGATTCGATAAATTCATGGCACGCTATACCGAGGGACTCGCCATAGAGCGTGCCGCAGTCGAGCATCTGCAGTAAATATTTTACGAATAACCGTATATGGAGGGCCGCTGCAGATTTTTGCAGCGGCCCTTTTACAATGCAGGCTTTGGCGAGTGCGCCGACGTTCCTGACAGATTTTCATACGACTTATTTATCAGCCTGAGAAATATGAAACCTTGAATTCCCGAGGTTTCAGTCCATTACTGAAAAATGTTATAATAATATCAAAATTTTATGACAATTAAAGATTATGACAACTGACAAAGTTTCGGCGGCAAGGTTCTGAGAGGAGATCGCTATATGAAGAAATACAGTAAGAGTTTTCTGTTTCTGCTCATTCTGATATTTCTCGTCTGCATATCCTGCGGCTGTACCGGAGCGGCAGGACAGCAGGGACAGACCGGACCTTCGGGTGCCGGAATATCAGGTGCCCGTGTTGATGGTTCAGGGCATCTGGTTTTGACATTGACGGATGGCCGGACCCTTGATGCCGGCATCGCTTCCGGTTCAGGGACAATTATTGACAATCGCGGGTATATCGTTACAAACAATCATGTAATTGAAGGCGGGAAAAGCATACAGGCGACAATAAAGGATGGGACGGTCTTTTCCGCAACAGTGATCGGTACTGACACGAAACTGGATCTGGCGGTCATTAAGCTCGACACAGACAGAACCGATTTTCCCGTCATGCCTCTGGGAACCGCAGATGATATTCGGGTCGGAGATAGCGTGATGGCTATGGGTTTTCCGGCAGGACCCTATCTACCGGGCCCCGCAACGTTTACCGCAGGTGTGGTATCGGCTCTGCGCACATACCAGGGGCTTGACTATATACAGACCGACACACCGGTCAATCCGGGAAACAGCGGCGGCTGCCTCTTTACATTGAGCGGTAAAATGATCGGTATACCCTGTGTCGGTATAACACCGGTCAATCAGGATTTTGAGGATATTAACCTGGCAATTCCAATGGATGAGATAACGAATTTTATCAGTCAATATGTGAAATGAAAAGTTATAGATGCAAGTGTCCGGTGTCCGAAAACCTGTGCGATAAGGGTATATATGCAAAACAAAAGAGATGGGGCGTCAGTGATGTCCCATCTCTTTATCGTTCTGCAGATGCGATCCCTTTCTCCGGATTTTACTACAGCAGTTCACCGTATCGTCTGATAAACACTTTTTTCATGAGTGTCGCCGACGCCATGTAGCAGATGATCATTCCGATGAGCCACAGAAAGTAGGCGGCCGGCATACCGGTAAATCCCATTGCTTTTCCGAACCAGGTATAAGGGATCAGGGTGCCGACTGTGATTGACAGGGATGTGATCAGCAAAACCGGTGCGGACGCCCGGCTTTGGATGAATGGCAGCTTCGGAGTCCGGATCATATGGATGACCAGTGTCTGTGACCAGAGGCTTTCCACGAACCATCCTGTATGGAACAAGGAAAGGAAAAGAACCTGGTCTACACCCGGAGCACCATACGCGCCGCCGCAGACCATAGGACAAATGACAAAAAACATGATAATGTACGTTAAAATGTCAAATACTGAACTTGTCGGCCCGATCCAGATCATGAATTTTCCGATGGAAGACGCATCCCATTTTCTGGGCTTATTCATGAATTCCCGATCCATATGGTCCCATGGGATGGACGTGCAGGACAGATCATAAATAAAATTCAGAACCAGGATCTGCAGGGGAAGCATCGGAAGGAAGGGCAGGAAGGCACTGGCGGCGACGATTGAAAACATGTTTCCGAAATTGGAGCTGGCGGTCATTTTGATATATTTGATAATATTACCAAACGTTTTGCGGCCTTCGACAACACCTTCTCCGAGAACATTCAGATCCTTTTCAAGCAGAATAATGTCGGCAGACTCTTTTGCGATATCAACTGCCGTGTCGACGGAAATGGCTACATCTGATTCACGCATGGCCGAGGCATCATTAATGCCGTCACCCAAAAAACCGACAATGTGTCCGCCTGCTCGGAGCTGATGAACAATCCGGGCTTTCTGCTGCGGCGTCAGCTTCGCAAAAATGCTTGTATTTTCAGCTTTGCATAAAAGTTCCTGGTCGGCCATTTTATCGATGTCACTGCCCAGGAGGACATGATCGTCCGGCATGCCGACCAGACCGCAGACATAGCTGGCAACCGCTTCATTATCACCTGTGAGAATTTTTACGGAAATACCGTCTTCATTCAGGGCGCGAATTGCTGCACCGGCAGTCTCTTTTGGCGGATCCAGGAAAGCCAGATAGCCGATAAAAACCATATCACTCTCATCATGTACAGAGAATCCGGCAGTCCTGTTCATAATGTCTTTTTGGGCAATCGCAATGACCCGCATGCCCTGGCTGTTTAACCGGCTGACATGATCGAGTATGACACTGCGAATATCCGGCGTAAGTTCCGTAATCTGTTCCCGATATTCGGAAAAAGCAGATATGCCAAGCATCTCTTCAACTGCGCCCTTGGTGATCATCTGGACTTTTCCCTCGTTATCCTGAATCACAACACTCATTCTGCGTCGTCCAAAATCAAAAGGGATTTCATCGGTTTTGGAAAATTTCGTAATAATGGAGCCGATTGGTTCTTCTTCGGCATGCGAAAGAATCGCTACATCCATGAGATTTCGCAGACCCGTCTGGAAATGACTGTTGAGAAAAGCCTGCTGGAGTACGCGGGCATCCTCTTCACCGAAGATGTTCAAATGAAATTCGAGGATAATGCGGTTTTGCGTTATGGTACCTGTTTTATCACCGCACAGGATATCCATTGCTCCGAAATTCTGCATGGAGTGGAGATACTTCACAACGATTTTTTTCTTTGCCATTTTTACCGCGCCTCGGGCCAGATTGGTAGTGACGATCATCGGCAGCATTTCGGGAGTAATACCGACAGCAACCGACAAGGCGAACAGCAAGGCTTCCAGCCAGTCACCTTTTGTGAAACCGTTGATAAAAAAGACAACAGGAACCATTGCGAGAATAAACCGGACCAGAACCCAGCTGACTTCATTGATGCCTTTATCAAAACTCGTGGTTGTTTGTTTTCCAGTTATTGCTTTCGCCATGGAACCAAAACAAGTCCTGTCGCCGGTGACAAGGACAATCCCGACTACCGTACCGCTGGCAACATGGCTGCCCATGAAAACAATATTTGAAAAGTCAAAAATGTTTTCAGCATCGCTTGTGCGGATGATGTCATTCTTTTCCGCCTGCTCACTCTCACCGGTAAGAGCGGCCTGGTCGACGAAAAGATCTTTTGCGGACAGAAGCCGCATATCGGCCGGAATCAAATCACCTGCAGACAGGTGAACGATATCGCCCCGGACGATCTCACTCAGAGGAATTTCAGACTGCATTCCGTCTCTCTCAACCAGTGCAGTCGTATGAATCATTGCCTTTAGTCTCTCGGCAGCTTTATTTGATCGGCTTTCCTGAATAAATCGCAGCATACCGCTCATCAGAACCATCGAGAAGATCAAGATAATCGAGCGGAAGTTTCTTTCTTCAGCATATATGACGTCCGTAAAGAGTGAGATTCCGGCCAGGACAAACAGCAGGATTGTGAAGGGATTGATGAATGCCTTCACAAATTTGGCAAAAACAGATTCCGGCTTTTCATGGGAAATAATATTCCGGCCAAACTGCTCCTGCCGCTCAGAAACCTCTGCTGCGAACAGGCCGTCTCTCCTGGTGTTCCATTTCTGAAGCAGGATGTCAGTACTTAACAGACTTGCTTCGAGAACCTCCGGAGATGACACCGGTTTGTGAAGACTGTAATCTACCGTGGCACGTTTATGGGAAAACACAGCCACACCCCCAGGCGCCGATACTGCCAGATTCATCTGTCAGCAGAATGCAACATTGCCGTCTGATCGAGGTCTATGAGTACATTGTATTTCCGGTATGATTATTTTGCAATTCAGGGCAAATAGACAGGCACTTCATGACACACCTATCAGGATGCCTCTGTTGCGGAGGTTTAAATATTGCGATGAAGTATTAATCGGTAAAGAGATTATGGTATGGAGAGATCTAGTTTAGTCATAAGGCAGCCTGCTCGCAATACAGACTGAATTTAAATGTTATAATATTACAAAAAAGAGTCGAAGACCTGTTACCTAAACAACGATTTGCTTTATAGCGGACTGTTTCTCATAAATTTTCTGTAGATACTGCTCCTGACAAAAAGGGATCTTTCAATGGCAGAAATGAGTACGAAATGAGGTGCCGGACATGGAAGCATTGCTTGGTGTTGATGTTGGAACTACAGGTACCAAAGCCGTTTTGATTCAAGACGGACGGATTCTTTCTTCTTCCTATCAAAGTTATGAATACAGGAGTCCGGAAGTCGGTTGGGTTGAACAAGATCCGGAAGAAATCTGGCGTGCAGTCTGCACCTGCATCCGCAGCTGCTGCCAAAAGACAGGCAGCAATAATCCGGTCAAGGCGCTGGCTTTATCAACGCAGGGTGGGTCACTTATCACGTTGGATGAACGGATGCAGCCATTGCGGCCCCTTATTTCCTGGATGGATATCAGGGCTGCAGATCAGCTGCAGAGGATTCGGAATACGGTTAATGTGGACTATGTCTATGGACGTTCCGGCTGGAAACCGATCAATTGCTTCAACCTTTTACAGATTCTTTGGCTTAAGCAGCACGACCCCCTGATTTTTTTGCGCGCGCATATGTTTGTTACTGTTGATGCCTACATTAACGGCAGGTTAACAGGAAATTTTGTCGGGGATCCTTCCAATGCCGGAATTTCACAGCTCTATGACATTACTTTACGGCAGTGGGATAAAAAACTGCTTGAATTATGTGAAATCACGGAAGATCAGCTTCCCAGAATCCAGTCTTCCGGAACACCTGTCGGAAAAATTCTACCCGAACTTGCAAAAAGTCTGGGATTATCTCCGAATACACAGGTGATTAACGGAGCCCATGACCAGTACTGCGCTGCTGTTGGACTTGGGGCGAACAATGCCGGTGATATGCTGCTCTCTTGCGGCACTTCCTGGGGACTGCTTACAGTTACTGATCAACCTTCGTTTGATAATAAAACATATGTCAGCGTCAGCACTTTCCCAGATGACGTTCATTGGGGCCTGTTTGCGTATACGCCGACCGGCGGTGCGGCAATGAAGTGGCTTAAGAATAGTTTGAATTTTATCGGACCAGACAAAGAAAGTCTTGATTATTCCGATATAGACAGCGCAGTTCTTAAGGTGCCGCCGGGTTCCCGTGGTGTTAGAATATATCCCCATTTTTCGGGAACATCCTGTCCAAGCTGGCAGACGGACAGTCGAGCTTCAATTATGGGACTTTCATTGTCCAGTCAGCCAGCTGATATGGCTCGTGCAATGATGGAGGGTGTATTGTTTGATCTAAGCTTAATAATTGATACTTTTTCCACTATCGGACTGCGAAGTCCAAGATGTACAGCTCTTGGCGGCGCAGCACGCAGCAGTGTTTGGATGCAGATGGCGGCTGACATACTCTGTCTTGATGTGGATGTGCCTGCTTTTGTGGATGCGCCTGCCTTGGGTGCAGCGATTCTTGCCGGATGGGGGGGCGGTATCTGGTCTGATTTACGGATTGGTTATCAATCCTTTAAGCCGAAGATAACAACTTTCAGTCCTGATGTGGAAAGAAATGAAATCTATCAATACCTGACGGATAATTACCGCAAGAAATTTACTTCAATTAGCCAATATTATAAATAGAATAAACAGATGTTCGAAAGTGTTTACAAATGTTGAAGTGTTGCTGCAACGCTCCAATTCAAAAGTATAAAACAGCGATTGGTTATAGATCAAACTGATATTTTGTGCAATGTGCACAAATAAATGGCATAATATTATCTGCACAGATACCTTTACTGCTGCTCGCCCAAGTACTATATTAGTAACAGATTCCAACACAACCAAACAAATTCAAATACAATGAAACATTTGAGGAGTATTCGTTATTTGAATTGTTTGGATAGACTTCAAAAAATGACAATAATAGGAGGAGAAAAAATGAAAAGAAAATTACTGGGAATTTTATTGTGCGCGTCTGTATTCATGGGAATCCTTTCCGGGTGCTCAGGTTCAACAAAGACAAGTGATTCAACCAAAGCTGCCACAACGGCGGCAACGACGGCAGCAACCACAATGGCAGAGACTACTGGAAACACAGGTAAGACCGGATTAAAATTTGCGTATTGTACGTCAACGTTGAACAATCCCTTCATGACGACGATCGGTGATGCTTTGAAAACAGCTTGCGAAGCAGACGGTAACCAGCTGATTGTATACGATCCGCAATATGACCAGGCAAAACAGATTTCCCAGATGGAAGATGCCATTACACAAGGCGTATCAGGCATTTTCCTTCTTGCAGTTGACTCCAACGGAGTTAAGACGGTTTTGCAGGAAGCCAAAAAGGCCAACATCCCGGTTATTGCAATTGACAACCCAGTTACTGATACAGATCTTGTAGCAGCAAATATCGCATCTGATAACGTGAATGCCGGCTATATATGCGGTCAGGCGATGATCCAGGATTTCCCGGACGGAGCTAAAATTGCCATTATCGATTCTCCTACGATGGTTGCATGTGTAGACCGTTATAACGGATTTATGCAGGCTCTTGCAGATGCAAAAATGACGGACAAGTTCGAAATCGTTGCAAAACAGGATGCACAGGCTTCGCTCGAAAAGGCAATGCCTATCGCTGAAAACATGATTCAGGCAAATCCTGATATCCAGGCATTCTTTGGAATCAATGACCCTACGGCTCTTGGTATCATTGCTGCGCTAAAAGCGGCTAACAAGCTTGAAGGCATTAAGATTTATGGCGTTGACGGGTCTCCGGACGGTAAAGCAGCTATTGTTGATGGCACGCTGGTAGTTACTGCTGCCCAGTCACCTGTGAGTCTTGCAAACACCAGTTACGATAACATGAAAAAAGTTCTCAACGGTGAGACGATTGAGAAGAAAATCGCTGTTGATACTTTCAGAATTGATGCTGCCAATGTAGCACAGTACGGCACGACCGGATGGCAATAATACAGTCAACTCCAATATAGGTTTCGATTAATTATGGACGAACGGAGTTTCGTATTTGCGAAACTCCGTTTTATCCAAGGAAGCGGGGATGATGTGTGGAGAATGGAAAAATTATTCTTGAAATGAAAGACATCGAAAAGCAGTTTGCCGGTGCATATGCGCTCCGGGGTGTGCATTTCGAATTACGGGAAGGTGAGGTACATGCCATTCTCGGTGAGAATGGTGCTGGAAAATCTACGCTTATTAAAGTCTTGGGAGGGATATACAAGGCTGACAAAGGCTCGATTTACATTAACGGAGAAGAAGCAAAAATTGACGGAGTCAAGGATGCTCAAGATAAGGGCATCAGTATAATTCATCAGGAGATCGTTTTAGTTCCGGAACTAAGTGTTGCCGAGAACATTTTCTTAGGCCAGGAACCATCGAAATTGCTATGGATAAATGACCGCCAAAAAATGAACGATGAAGCCCGCAGTATGATTAAAGCGCTGGATCTGAATATTGATGTTACCCAAAAGGTAAAGTACCTTACAATTGCGCAGCGTCAAATGGTAGAAATTATTAAAGCTGTCTCATTCCATTCTAAAATTATTGTTATGGATGAACCTACATCTTCTATCGATGAAAATGAAGTTGAATATCTTTTCGAGATCATTCTTAAATTGAAAGCTCAGGGAGTGGGGATTATCTATATTTCCCATAAAATGGATGAGCTTATAAGAATTGCTGATCGAATTACCGTTCTGCGTGATGGAACGTATATTGACACCAGGGTTACATCTGAGACCACTATTTTTGAATTGATCAGTCTTATGGTGGGACGCAAACTAACCGAATATTATAAACGTACAGAGCATAAATTGGGTGATGTATATTTCGAAGTGCAAAACCTGTGCAGTGATAAAGTATTCCATGATGTTTCATTTCAAGTCAGAAAAGGTGAAGTTGTTGGATTTTCCGGACTCGTAGGAGCTGGCAGAAGTGAAATCATGAAAGCAATTTTTAAAGTTGATTCGATGGACTCCGGTAAGGTATTGATTGCAGGAAAAGAGGTCCGGCTGAGAAATGTCAGGGACGCGATTCGTCATGGAATTGCTCTGATTCCTGAGGACCGCAAAAAGGAAGGCCTTGTTCTGAAAAATACAGTTACCTTTAACCTGACGCTTGCAGTTCAGGATAAATTTAAAAAGGGACTTATTGTCCATACGAAAATTCGTGACGAAATTGTTGACAAATATATTCATGCTTTTTCAATTAAAACTCCTTCTCCAAATCAGCTCACCAATAATCTGTCCGGCGGAAATCAGCAGAAAGTTGTCCTGGGAAAATGGCTTGCAACGGATCCCAAAATTCTAATTCTGGATGAACCGACTCGCGGCGTTGATGTAGGAGCAAAAGGCGATATTTACGAAATTATCGATAATTTGGCCAATGAAGGGATGGCTGTCATAGTTATTTCTTCAGAATTGCCTGAGCTGATCAATATGTGTGACAGGATTTATATTGTATGTGAAGGTAAAATTGCTGGCGAATTAAATCGAGATGAATTTTCACAGGAAAAAATTATGCACTTTGCAACGGGAGGAACATATGAAGAACATTAAATTTGGCGAAAAGAACCCAATTATTGGGTTTGTAAAAGAAAATCTCGGTATTATCGGAGGTCTATTCATTATATGTGCCATTATGTCGATTATGTCCCCTGTGTTTCTGACCGTTGACAACGCACTTAGCGTCGGCAGACAGATCTCTACCAATGCAACAATTGCACTTGGTATGGCACTTGTTATTATCACTGGAGGAATTGACCTAACCGTCGGCGCTGTAGTTGCCTTATCCGGCACACTTACGGTTGGAATGATAAACAGTGGTGTCCCATTGGAATTTGCTATGCTAATTGGCGTTGGAACTGGGGTACTGACTGGTTTTGTTAATGGCTTTGTGATCTCCAGAACTGGCATGGCGCCATTTATCGTCACTATGTGTTCTATGAATATTGTCAGAGGTGCTGCGTATATATACAGTGGTGGTCTTCCGATCCGGTGCAATAGTGATGCCTTCGCTGCGCTTGGTACAGGGTATCTAGGTGTTATTCCATATCCTATTATCTATTTAGTCGTATTAATTCTGATTATTACGTTGGTTTTATCCAGAACGAAATTTGGAACATATGTCTATGCATTTGGCGGTAATCGTGAAGCAGCAAAATTTTCCGGAATTCCGACAAAGGCAGTTGAACTCATTGTTTATACCATTTCCGGTACCCTTTCCGGTTTTGCCGGAGTTGTTCTTGCATCACGCATGTATTCAGGCCAGCCTTCGGTTCAATCGGGAGCTGAGATGGATGCAATCGCAGCGTGTGTATTGGGTGGTGTAAGTATGACTGGAGGCGTTGGTAAAATCGGAGGCGTTATCATTGGAACGCTGATCATTGGTGTTATCAGCAATGGTCTTAATCTTCTAAATATCAATTCTTTCTGGCAGCTGATTGTTAAGGGCGTTATCGTTGTTATTGCAGTATACCTGGATATTATTAAGAGAGCCGGACTTTTCAAATCCATAAAAGGAAAAAGTCAGCGCAAAGCAGCATAAATTAATGGAACAATGGCAGAAAGTGAGAAGATTATGTCGATTGCGGGTATTGATGTGGGAACAAGCGGATGCAAAATAGTCGTTTATGACACGAATGGCAATGTGTTGTCGTCTGCAAAAAGAACGTATCCTGAAATGGGTGACCATGGATACAGAGAAATTTCTCCGGATATTGTTCTACAGATGGTAAAAGAAATCATTCGTGAAGTGACATCGAATTGTATCGATAAAATTGAAGCCCTGGCGGTTGCCTCTTTAGGGGAATCGATTGTATGCCTGGATCAAAACGACAGAAGTTTATGCAATTCAATGGTTACCGGAGATCGCCGCGGTATTGAGGAATGCCAAAAGCTTGTCCTTTCAATCTCAAAAGAAGAAATCATGGATATTACAGGACTTCCTGCCAGCGAAATGTACTCCCTGCCAAAGTTAATCTGGATGAACGAAAATACAGATGTGTTCATTCGGTCCAAGTATGTACTGTTTTACGAAGATTACATTGGATATGTTCTAACCGGAGTACGGAAAGTAAGTTATTCCTCAGCATCAAGAAGCATGGCATTTGATATCAGGGAAAAGGCATGGTCAGAAAAGCTTCTGTCAACTACTGGGATAAAGGTTCAGCAGATGTCGGAACCAGTGCCCTCCGGTACGATTGTCGGCAAAGTAACAAAAGAAGCCGCTGCTGAGCTGGGCCTTTCTGAAGACACACTGGTTGTTTCAGGAGGACATGACCAGAATTGTGCGGCGCTAGGAGGAGGTGTTATTTCCGGCCATCAGAGCGAAGACGGGCACGGTACCTGCGAATTAATGCTTATGATGTTGAAACGTCCTGACAGGACGCAATATATGATCGAAAAAGATCTGGTCTGTGTTCCGTATATTCTTCCTGATACTTATTTGACATATATCGAAATCACGACATGCGGAATTTTGATGAACTGGAGCAGAGACACAATTTTTTCAGGTATCCGGAATGCGTGTCAGGACATGCAAATTAATTTTTTCGAATACATGGATCAAAAGGTATCAGATATACCAACAAGTCTTCTGGTTTTGCCGCAGTTTGGTTCTTCCGGAAATCCTAATGTAGATTATGATGCAAAAGGTCTTATCTGGGGACTTACGATACACACAAAACTTGAAGAAATATATCAAGCGATAAAGGAAAGCATGGCATATCAGATGCTTATGGCATATGAAGATCTTCTGCCGCTCGGCGTCGATGCGGATAGCATCTGTATTACTGGCGGAGGCGCTTCCTCTGAATATACCCTTCAGCTGCGGGCTGACGTTTTCAATAAGAAGGTTGTTATATTGAAAAACAAAGAAGCGGGTACGCTCGGTGCCGCGATTACCGCAGGGACTGCGATTGGTAAATTTATAACATTCGAGGAAGGTGTTCATTCTACTGTTAAATTTGCCGGCACGTATTTACCGAATCCACAAAAACACAATCTTTATATGGAACAGTATAAAAAATATAAAAAGCTTTATCAGTTGGTTTACAACTTTAAATAAATACAGGAGGACATAATATGATTGCGAATCCAAAAGAAATTCTGCAGGATGCCGAGAAGAACAACTATGCGATTGCTGGTATCAATACGACTTCACTTGAGGGCCTGACTGCCGCTTTGGAGGCGGCGGAAGAACTGGGAGCCCCAATTATGATCAGCCATGCTCAGGTTCATGAACCTTTCTCTCCTATTCATGTTTTTGGACCTTTAATGGTACACTTTGCTGAAAAGGCGAAAATTCCGGTAATCATTCATCTGGATCACGGAACAGATTACTTATACGTCATGAAAGCCTTAAGAAATGGATTTACATCCATCATGTATGACTGTGCATCCCTTCCATTTGAAGAGAATGTCCAAAAAGTTGCGGATTTTGCAAAGATTGCACATGATCTCGGAATTATTGTTGAAGCAGAAGTTGGAGAAATGCCCAGCAATATTGTTGGGATCGGCGGATGTACGGAAAATGGGGTGGGAGTTGACAATATTGAACAGTACTATACAGATCCTGAGAAGGCAGCGGAATTTTGTCGCCTGACCAATGTTGATTTGTTGACGATTTCGTTTGGGACTGTCCACGGATTTTTCGTTGAAAAACCAAACCTGGATATTGAAAGAGTCAAAAAAATTCACAGCCTGATTCCTGAGGTGGGCCTAGTCATGCATGGAACAACGGGTGTTGATGAAGAACAGATTAAGATGGCCATTAATGCCGGAATCCGCAAATTCAATTATTTTACGGGTATCGGCACATCTGCTACGGAAAGCATTGAAAAACAAATAAAGGAAGCAACTTCCCCGCTTTACTACCATCAGATTGCAACTAATGCTAAAGAGATTATGAAGGAGAGATCCAAACATATTATTGAAGTATTTATGAATAAATAAAGGAGCATGCTCTATGAAAAAAATAATTAATAATCCCAATGATGTAGTTGAAGAAATGTTAGAGGGATTGTCTTTGGCAAATCCGAATGTTATCCATATTAAAGGCAAGGGTGTTATCTCGAGAAAAGAAAAAAGCGGGAAGGTCGGTATAGTTTCCGGTGGAGGCAGCGGACATGAACCTGCACACGCTGGATATGTAGGACGCGGCATGCTTGATGCCGCGGTATCCGGCAATGTATTTTCATCCCCGGACCCGGAACGCATCATTGAGGGCATCAATCAGGCGGACAGCGGAAAAGGTGTTCTGCTTGTTATTAAAAATTATTCCGGTGATCTTATGAACTTTACGATGGCGAAGGATATTGCTGAAATGGATGATATTCTTGTAGATTATGTTGTTGTAAAAGATGATGTTGCGGTGGAGGACAGCACATATTCCACCGGAAGAAGAGGCATTGCCGGTACAGTGTTTGTTCATAAAATTTCAGGAGCAAAGGCCGAATCTGGAGCAGAACTCACTGAGGTAAAGCGTGTGGCCGAAAAAACCATCGAAAATGTACGAAGTATGGGAATGGCTATGTCATCCTGTACAATTCCGGCAATCGGAAAACCGGGATTTGTTTTGGCAGACGATGAGATAGAAATCGGGATGGGCATTCATGGAGAGCCGGGCGTCGCAAGAACGAAAATTTTGACATCAAAAGAAATAGCTAAAAACCTTCTGGACCGGATTGTTGAAGATTTTGAACGGACTACGACGATCAGAAATGAAGAAGTTGCTGTTATGATCAATGGTTTAGGTTCGTCTCCGCTAATGGAACTCTACATTCTGAACCGCGATGTACAGGAATGCCTGACAGAGATGGGTATTAAAGTATACAAATCATTCGTCGGAAATTATATGACTTCACTTGAGATGGCCGGCTGCTCTGTTACATTGCTGAAATTAGACAATGAGCTTAAGGATTTATTGGATGCGCCAAGCGATGCCCCCGGATTTTTAGTGAAATGAGGAGGATGAAAAATGAATCTAACGAATAGGGATTACGTTGCGTATATCCGAAAGATATCCCAAAGATTTGAAGGCTGCGGAGAATATATAACCGCTTTGGATGCGGCTACCGGAGACGGGGATCATTGGACTAATATAAATAGTGGTTTTCTGAAACTGGTTGAGATGTCTGAAGAATTAGAAACACTCTCTGTCAGTGACATGTTTAAGAAGATTGGTATGACGCTGATGAGTGTTATGGGAGGATCTTCCGGGGTACTTTACGGAAGTGCATACCTTGAGGCTGCCAAAGTGACCAAAGGAACCGATACCATTACACTTCCTATACTTAAAAATATTTTGGAAGCAATGCTTGCAGCGATTATGAAGAGAGGCAATGTTCAACCGGGACAGAAAACCATGGTGGACGCACTTTGTCCTGCGGTTGAAGCTTTTAGTGCAGCTATCGATCGGAACTTGCCGGAAGCTGAAATTATTGAAAATATGCGAAAAGCAGCCATAAAAGGGGCGGAATCAACAAAGGACATTCCTGCAGTCAGGGGCCGTGCATTTTATCAGGCCAATAAGGGTGTCGGGCATTTGGATCCAGGTGCAGTTACTATGTCATATCAATTAGACACACTTGGTGAATACATTTTGTCTGCCTTGTAATTTGTCAAATTGTATGATTTGATATTATAATAAGGTGTAATTTAAATGTTTATCAAAGGCAAAATGCAATTTTTGGAGGTTAAATTGTTAAAGGAACAACGGATTGTAAAAATTCGGCAAATGCTGGAACGTGACGGTGAAGTTGAGATTAATGAGTTATGCAAGCTCTTTAACGTCACGGATATGACTATTCGGCGTGACCTTGATAATCTTGCGGAAATCAGCAATATTATCAGGACACACGGAGGAGCCATGATGGCTCAGGGAGACCAGATTACTGAACCGTCTTACGACCGTAGAAATTTGGTACATGCTGAAAATAAAGAAAAAATTGCCCGCAAGGCTATTGAACTAATAACCCCCGGCATGAAGCTTTTCATAGATTCAGGAACCACGACACACTGTTTAGCCAGAGCTATACCTGGCTCATGCAGAAATGTAATTATTACTAATGACCTCGATGTTGCATATGAAGTCATTAAAAGGGACTATTCATCTGCGATTATGATTGGCGGAGACTTACGAAAAAATACGCATTCTACCCGAGGTGCCCTGGCAGAAGAACAGATGAAGAAATTTAAAGTTGACGCTGCTTTTCTTGGTGGAAACGCGATAGATATGGATGGGTATGTATATGTTGGAAGTACTTGGGAGACCGGTTTGAAAAAGTGTGCCATTGAAAACGCATCAAAAACCTATATTTTGTTGGATTCTTCAAAATTCAATCAAAACAATTTGATATCCTATATTAATGCTTCTGATGTTGCCGGAATAATAACAGATGATGAAATTTCGGAAGAAATTGCAAATAAGTTGCGTCAGAGGAAAGTTAACCTCATTATTGCCAGTTAAAGAAATTCCTCCTTATTAAGCAGCAAAACAGACGGAACATGTATGTGTTCCGTCTGTTTTGCATTCTTTTATGACTTAAGTCAGTTAAGTGACAACCAAATAGAAAACAAACCATTTGCTTTATATACTGTCTGATTTGATAAGAACAAATTATTTACGCGACATACTATATATTGCCTTTAAAAGTCGTATATTCCTTGACAGATCCATATATTGAAACTACTATGGTATGGCTTGAAAGGATCTGCAGAAGCAGCAGCCATTTATGGTTCTGTTTATTGATATATAGATGGTATAAAAGATAGTGCAGGAATGTTTATGAATATATTGGATATAATTGACAGTTATGCGGATACATATCCGGACAGACCCGCCCATATACATCGTGAAGATACAGTTACATATGGGGATCTTTTTCTGAAATCGAACCGGCTCGCGAATTATCTGATCGACAAATTTGGCCGGGACAAGACTCCGATCATCGTATTCGGACACAAACAGAACGAAATGCTTATATGTTTTCTGGCGTGCGTGAAAGCGGGACATGCATACATTCCTGTCGACAGTTCCCTGCCTGCAGGACGGGTGAAAGATATCACGGCGAGCGCAGGAACAAAATTAATATTGTGTATGGAGCCCTTTCCTTTCGAGACGGAGGGATGTGCGGTTCTTGATTACAGCGGCGTGCTGGCAATTATCGGCTCTTATAACACCAACCCGCCTGACAGAAAGTTCAGGGTTGCCGAGCAGGATGTTTACTATATTATTTATACATCCGGCAGTACGGGCAGGCCGAAAGGGGTGCAGATTACCCTCGCCAACCTGCATAGCTTTATCAAATGGGCGGTCCCGCTTGCAGATATCGGCGGGATAAGTGATCCAGCCGTTTTGAATGCCTCCGCGTTTTCGTTTGACCTTTCCGTTATGGATACATACATTGCACTGGCTTCCGGCGGAACTCTTTTCAGTATTGACAAGAAGATGATCGCAAACACGAGGGAACTGTTTGCTTATCTTCTGAAATCGGAAATATCCGTATGTGTATGCACGCCGTCTTTTACGGATATGTGCCTGGCAGACAGCAGTTTCAGTGAGACGCTTCTGCCGCGGCTCACATGCTTTCTGTTCTGCGGGGAGACACTTACGAATAAGACGGCAGCCGAACTGCTTGCGAGATTTCCGTCTGCCAGGGTGGTCAATCTGTATGGGCCTACCGAGGCCACTGTCTCGGTTACAGCCGTAGATATCGACCGCAGCACCTGTGACCTTGCGTCACCGCTGCCTGTCGGAAGATGCAAAGAGGACTGTGAAATTCTTATCATGGATAAAGCCGGCGCATTGCTGTCGGAAACCGAGCGCGGCGAAATTGTTATCGCGGGTGACAGCGTCAGCATCGGATACTTTAATAACCCGGAAAATACGGCAAAAGCCTTCTTTACCTATGCAGGCAAAAGAGCATACCGTACAGGTGATGAAGGATATCTGAAGGATGGCATGCTCTATTACTGCGGCAGACGGGACTTCCAGATCAAGCTTAACGGGTACAGGATTGAGCTTTCTGATATCGAAAACAATATCAGAAAGCTGAGCGGAGTTTCCAACGCGCTTGTTTTGCCGAGTTATACTGACGAAAAACTGACACATCTGAGTGCATTTGTCATACTGGAGGATAAAGGGGCGGATACGTCGCTGAAAGGCGTCATATCTTTTAAAAACAGCCTCAGAAAATTCCTGCCTGACTATATGATTCCCAAAAAAGTCATATTCAAGGATCAGTTTCCGATGAACACGAACGGGAAAATTGACAGAAAAGCTCTTGCACGTGAGGTCAAATAGTGGATTTTATCTCAATGATTCTTAAGACCGTATATCATTTTCAGAATTTTATAGCGAATTCCGGACTTGATCTGTCCGAGTACGGGAGTTACCTGTATCTTCTTATTTTATGCGCTGTCCTGATACCGGCCGTAATTTTGGGTGTATTTCAGCTTCGTACGAAATATTACGGGGTTCTCGTTTCAGTCGGCATGTCGGTACTTCTTATCTGGTTTACCAGGATGGGGATGCGCTATTTCGTTCTTTTCCTGGCTGTGGAAATATTTCTGATTATGCTTTATTCGCATATCAGGAGGAAAGGCAAAAACAAAGTCATATATTATCTGTTTTTGCTGTCGAGCATGTCGCCTCTCCTGATTTACAAATTTTCTTCGCTGGCCGGATCTGACTTCTTTGGGTTTCTTGGCATTTCCTATCTGACTTTCAAAGCAGTCCAAATGATTATTGAGATTCATGACGGTGCGATCACAAAGGTCGGCGGCTTCCGTCTGTTTTACTTCTTTGTTTTCTTCCCCACACTGAGTTCGGGACCGATCGACAGGTACAGACGGTTCGATGAAGATATCAGCCGGAAAATCAGCAGGAAGGAGTATTTGTCCGACTATCTTCCCAACGGCATCCGGAAAATCATCATGGGCCTCGGCTATAAATTTGTACTGGCCTATCTGATCAACACATATTGGCTGACAGTCATACCTTCCGGGCATACATTTCTGCATATACTGAATTATATGTATGCCTATAGTTTCTATCTGTTTTTCGACTTCGCCGGCTACAGCAATTTTGCGGTCGGCACGAGCTATATCCTGGGTGTAAAAACACCGGACAACTTCCATCTGCCGTTCCTCAGTATAGACATCAAGGATTTCTGGACACGCTGGCACATTTCACTGTCGAAATGGTTCGGTGATTATCTGTACTCGCGGCTGACAATGAATATTATGCGCCGGAAATTGTTTAAGAATAAACATATGGCAAGTTATACCGCACAGATTATTACGATGTTCACAATGGGCATGTGGCATGGATTTGCGGTATATTATCTGCTGTACGGCCTGTACCACGGACTGCTTCTGGTGCTCTCCGATCTTTATGAACGGAAATTTCCGCTGCACAGGAAATGGAAGGACAATTTTGCATACCAGTGTCTGCAGGTATTTGTCACATTCCATATCGTATGTTTCGGGTTTCTTATTTTTTCAGGTTACTTATTCAAATGATTTGCAGGTGAATTGGAAAGGATGGATTCATATGAGAGATAAAGTCATTAAGATGTTGGAGGATGTCTGTGAAACTACGGAGATCAGGGATAATCAGGATGTTGATCTGTTCGAGGCAGGCCTTCTGGACTCGCTTGGAACGGTATCCCTTCTTCTTGAAATAGAAGAGGTGTTCGGGCTTTCGCTTGAACCGACCGATGTGGACAGATCCCAGATATCCAGCGTCAATCGCATAGTTGCGTTTCTTGCATCCAAAGGAGTGAGTGAATGAAGTCCTGGCGAAATCTTCTGATAGGTGTCATTGTATTTGTCCTTTGCTGGGCAGGTCTTGATTTTTATCTCACGAGGGAGATTAAGAGCGGGTATAACTATGCGGTAAACGGCGATTCTGCGGATATAATAAAAGACCAGGGCGTGATTCTGCAGCAGACATCCCTGGATAAGGGGGATATTCTGCTTCTCGGATCTTCGGAAGTGGGTACGGTTTTCGAACAGAATGCGAGGACATTTTTCCCGACGAATGAAGTTCCGTATATGGTGAATGCAGTCGGACGGGCAGGAATACTGAATCTCGAACATGCATTTAATATCGACAGCCTGGACTTTTCGAAGAATCAGAAGGTGGTATATCTGGTATCATACGCCTGGTTTGCCCAGGACTCCTCATCGCCTGATTCCTTTTATGCGAATTTTTCCAAGAACAAGTTTTACCGGTATATGACAGACTGGAGTATACCGGATGATGAGAAAATTCAGACAGCGGAGAGGATCAGCAGTCTTATCCGCACGTACAGCAATACCGACGACATGGACGCCTGGGTGTATGCCGAATTATGCAAATACTGCGCTCCCGCTTTTACATGGATCGAAGCTGCCGCATATCCCGGTCTTATGTTTGAACAGGCTGTCCTCAGTACGAAAGACAAGGCCGCTTCATATCTGTACCTTAAAGATCTCGGTCCCTATGAGATGAAAGCCCCTGCATCCACAGACTGGGAGAAGGAATACCGGAATGCGGATGCCGAGGGAAGTAAACTGGTAACAAACAATGACTTCTATTTTGAAGATTCTTATGCAAACGAAATTGCTGACATACTGCCCGGCCAGAAAAATATTGATGCTTCACTTGATCTCGAGAGCAGCCAGGAATTCAAGGATTATGAAATTTGTCTCAAAACTTGTGCCCGCAAACATATAAAGCCGCTCATTATCGTTGAGTCGGTCAATGGATGGTACTATGACTATAAAGGCGTGGACAGGGAAAAGCGCATCAAGCTTTATAACCGTCTCTGTGCCATGGCTGAAGAATACGGGTTCACCGCACATGATATGTCGAATCTGGAGTATACGCCGTACACATATTATGATCAGTGGCATTTAGGATGGAGGGGTTGGCTCTATGTCGATCAGAAAATTACAGACTATTTTGGTTCAGATAGCTGAGGGTCCGGTTGGCGGAATCATATTGGGGGCTTTTCTCTTTGGTGCCCTGCTGATTTATGTGTTTGCAGGCAAACAGGATATTCCTTTTATCTATCAGCAGTTCTAATTGCCGGAGAACGGTTTTTTGGCAGGAGAGAGCAGAGATGGACCCGGGGCATTTATCTTTCAGGCATTCTGCAGGGAGGCAATGCGGTATTCCCTGTGCAGCGAATCCACTAATTCTTTTACAGAGATAATTTTTTTCGCCCGATATGCATTTGCACCGGCAAAAGCAAAGCCGTTCTTCATCAGGCCCTTTTTTGCGTTCATCAAGGCGACAGAAATGCAGTAGGGACTATTCATGAAGTCGCAGCTCTTTATACAGTGATACGGACATTGGAACGGCTTTTTCACTCCGCTCCGAATGTCTTCAATGAATTTGTTGACAATTGCTCTGCCGGGCAGTCCGACCGGGCTGTTAATTATGCAAAGGTCTTTCTTCTGCGCATCAATATATGTTTTTTTGAATGCTTCGGAGGCATCACACTCGTCGGTGGTAACAAATCGCGTTGCCATCTGCACACCTGCCGCTCCGAGTTTCATAAATCTGTAAATATCTTCGCCCGTGTAGATGCCGCCTGCCGCGATAACGGGAATCGGTCTTGAGACAGCCTCCTCAAACGGCTTCATCTCCCGGATAACGTCTGCAACAATGTTTTCAAGCGCAAATGCACGGTCATCAATCTGCTCCGCGGAAAACCCGAGATGTCCGCCGGCCAGCGGACCTTCTACAACAACTGCATCCGGGACGTAATCATACTTTTCCGACCATCTTCTGGCAATGATTCTTGCTGCTCTTCCTGATGATACAATTGGTACGATCTTCGTGCGCCCTTCCTTATGCAGAAACTGCGGCAGATTAAGCGGAAGCCCGGCTCCTGCAAAAATGACATCGATTCCTTCTTCAACAGCCGTGATAACCATATTCTCAAAATTGGACATCGCGACCATGATATTGACTCCGAGAATACCTCCGGTCATCTTTCTGGCTTTTTGAATTTCATTCCGAAGCGCCCGTATATTCGATTCCGGATAATTTGTATGGAAGTCCTTTTCCGTCATGCCAATACCGGCTGCCGAAATAACGCCGATACCGCCCTGATTCGCTACGGCCGAAGCAAGTCCGGATAAAGATATGCCAATACCCATTCCGCCTTGAATGATAGGTGTTCGGGCTGTCAGACTGCCGATGACGAGTTCTTTCATGTCATATAGATTCATTTGTTTCCTCCGCTCGAAAAAAGACTGCTCTATTGATTCGTCTGCGCAAATGGATTTCCGGTCATATGCGCAATTCCTGCAAATTGAAAAATATTCATATCATTGTTAATAAATGAACTGTATATAGTATGGACCTGCTGCATATAAAACGCAATCGTTTTGATTATCAAACTAATTTGAAGTAAAAATGATACGATTCCCGAATATACAATACGAAACGGCACTTCAAAAAAATTCATCATTCTTCTTCGTTTCGATCAGATGAAGAAGTTCATCATTTGCCGTGTCATTCAGCATCATGCCGTATCTGCCGGTTGACGTCTGCGGCGTGTCGGCACACTCGCCGCAGATATCGATACCGATTATCCTCTGTTTTTTCAGAAGCATGCTGAACAGACTTTTCAATTCCGGAAGCGTCAGCGAGCCCTGGTCCCAGCTCGTGACCGCAGATTCCGTGTTCAGGACATCTTTGTCAACGGAGATGTATACAGGCGCATTGATATAAATATCGGCAAATTTCTTCCATGTATCCGCATCATGCAGATTATTCTCACTGAAGCAGACAATCCTGTCCCGGTATTTGTTTTCGATATTTTGGAGCAGACTGTCGTCCGCACCTATCAGGACGGCTTTTTTTACATAGGGATTTGTATCGAGCACCTTCTTAACCCAGCAGCCGCAGGACATTAAGCTGCCGAAAAGAGAGGGCTGCATATCCGGATGATGATCAAATACTGCCAGTACGAATGGCTCGTGGATCTTATCCGTCCAAAGCTTACTCATGTAGTGATAATTCCCGGAATCTATGAAATGCACGCCGTACGGAAGATAGTCCTTAATAATTCCCTTCAGCTCCGCTTCTGCCTCTTCGTCACAGTAACAATTTGTCCCCCTGATATGGGTACAGTCAATCCATTCAAAATTGTCATCCCGGTAAAATATTTCCGAATCATAGATCTTTGTAAAATCCATGATTATATTCGATTGGTGCAATAGATTCATCTTCTTCACTCTGATATAAGGGAGATGCGGCTTAGCCAACCCCCTTTCCAATAATTTACCGCTTCATCTGCGGAATTTCAAACGTATGCAACCGGCATTGCACCAGAACTTTTGAATCAGGATTTCGGTAAAAAAGACCTCCGCAGAGTGATGTGCGGAGGTCTTTCACAAATTTGCCCGAGATTATGTGATTTTTTACTCTGCCAGATCGAACTGACTGTTGTAGAGACGGGAGTAGAAGGCACCTTTACTGAGAAGTTCGTCATGCGAACCCTGCTCAACAATATCTCCGTCGTTCATTACCAGGATCAGGTCAGCGTTCCTGATGGTGGACAGGCGGTGAGCAATGACAAAGCTTGTTCGGCCCTTCATCAGGATATCCATGGCCTTCTGAATCAGAATTTCCGTGCGCGTATCAACACTGCTGGTGGCTTCGTCCAGAATCAGGACTTCCGGATCGGCAAGGATGGCCCTGGCTATTGTAAGAAGCTGCTTCTGGCCCTGAGATACATTGCTTGCTTCCTCGTTCAAAATCATATTGTATCCGTCCGGGAGTGTGTGTACAAAGTGATCGACCTGTGCGGATTTTGCAGCATTCCGCACATCTTCGTCAGAGGCATCAAGCTTCCCGTAGCGGATATTGTCCGCGACCGAACCGTTGTAGAGCCATGTATCCTGCAGCACCATGCCGAAGATGGAACGCAGGTCATCGCGCTTGAAAGAACGGATGTCATGACCGTCAACGAAGATGGCACCGCTGTTGATGTCATAGAAGCGCATCAGAAGCTTAACGATGGTGGTTTTACCTGCACCGGTAGGTCCGACGATGGCAACCTTCTGACCGGGTTTTACCTGGGCGCTGAAGTTCCTGATGATTGTCTTATCCGGATTATATCCGAATGATACATTCTCAAACTGCACACTTCCTTTTATATGTACAAGTGTGTCCGTCTCAGGCACGTCTGCATCCCGGGATACGGACAGGGCACCCTCCTGCTCCGGAATTTCGTCATCTTCTTCGAGGAAGGAAAACACGCGTTCCGCCGCCGCCGCAGTCTGTTGAAGCACATTGGAAATGTTCGCTATCTGTGTAATCGGCTGGGTAAACGAGCGGACATACTGGATGAAAGACTGAATTCCGCCGATGGTTACGGATCCGTTTACTGCGAAATAACCGCCGAGAATACAGATTGCCACATATCCAAGGTTGCCGATGAAGTTCGTAATCGGCATAATCATACCCGAAAGGAAATTCGACTTCCAGGCAGACTGATACAGCTTGTCCGTATAGCCGCTGAAAATCGCGGCGGAATCCTTCTCCCCGTTAAATGCTTTTACCAGAATGTGACTGCCGTACATTTCTTCCACATGTCCGTTGACGTGCCCAAGGTATTCCTGCTGCTGAACAAAATATTTCTGGGATTTCTTAACAATCAGGATAACGAAAATCAACGATGCAGGGATGCTGCAGAGTGCTACAAGTGTAAGCTGCCAGCTGATACTGACCATCATGATCAAAATGCCGACGAGCATTGTCACGGATGTGATGATCTGCGTAATACTCTGGCTGAGGCTCTGGCTTATTGTGTCTACATCGTTCGTGATGCGGGAAAGAACCTCTCCGTTGGTCGTTGTGTCGTAATATGGAAACGGAAGCCGGTGGATCTTGTCCTCAATATCGCGGCGCAGCTTGTAAGTTACTTTCATCGACACGCCGCTCATAATATAGCCCTGCACATAGGAGAATACGGCGCTTACAACATAAAGTGCGACAAGCATCAAAATGATCTGTCCGATTTTGTCAAAGTTTATGCCGGTGCCTTTTCCCGATATCCTGCTCATAATGCCTTTAAAAAGCTCATCGGTTGCCTGTCCTAAAATCTTGGGACCCACCACGGAAAATACGGTTGATATGACCGCAAAAATGAACACGACCAGGATTGTCCACTTATATGAGCCAAGGTAGCCCAGAAATTTCTTCATTGTACCTTTAAAGTCTTTTGCTTTCTCACCCGGCATGAGTGCTCCGGGACCGCCCATAGGACGACGCATGGCGGGACGGCCCGCACCTTTTGTCCTTTGATTATTGTCGCTCACTCCAACTCCTCCTTTGACAATTGCGAAGAAGCAATTTCATAGTATTCAGGGCAATTCTTAAGTAATTCCCTGTGCGTTCCTTTTCCGACAATTCTGCCATTGTCCAAAACAATGATCTGCTCAGCATTCATGATTGTACTGACGCGCTGAGCAACTATTAATAACGTACTGTCACCGGTGCTTGCCTTGAGTGCTTTCCGCAGGGCAAGGTCCGTCTGGAAGTCCAGAGCGGAAAAACTGTCATCAAATATATAAATCTGCGCTTTTTTTACCAGTGCACGCGCAATGGACAGACGTTGTTTCTGTCCGCCGGAAACGTTGTCTCCGCCCTGCGAAATCTCAGAATCAAAGCGGTCCGTCTTTTCGTTAATAAATTCCATTGCCTGTGCAACCTGTGAGGCGGCCAGAATTTCATCGTCGGATGCTTCCTTTTTGCCGTAGCGCAGATTGGAATCAATGGTGCCGGAAAGAAGAACACCCTTCTGTGGTATATAGCCGATATGGTCGCGCAGATCCTTTTGTGCAGCTTCGCGTATATCCACGCCATGAAACAGGATCTGACCCTGTGTAACATCGTAAAAACGGAGTATCAGATTAACAAGCGTTGATTTGCCTGATCCGGTCGGCCCGATAAAGGCCGTAGTTTCTCCGGGCTTTGCCGTGAAGGATATGTCGCTCAGCACATCTTCGTCCGCACCGAGATAACGGAAGCAGACGTCTTTAAATTCGATATAGCCTTTCTTGTCGGTATCAAGACTCTTTGGATCCGCCGGGTCAATAACGGAGGTCTCTGTTTCGAGCACTTCTGCTATGCGGTTTGCGGAAACGGCCGCTCTGGGTACGAAGATGAACATCATGGAAATCATCAGAAAGCTCATAATGATCTGCATGGCATACTGCATGAATGCCATCATATCGCCGATCTGCATGGTAGATTCGGAAATCTGATGTGAACCGACCCATACGATAAGAAGGGAGACGGTATTCATGATCAGCATCATCGCCGGCATCATAAACGACATGATCCGGTTAATAAACAGGTTAACCTTCGTCAGATCCTTGTTGACCTTGTCGAAGCGGTCCTTTTCGAACTCGCGTGTGCCAAAGGCACGGATAACCATGAGTCCGCTCAAGTTTTCCCTGGCGACAAGGTTCAGCCTGTCGATCAGAGTCTGAACAGCCTTGAATTTCGGCATGGCAACTGCGAGTACGATCAGAATCATGCCGATAAGCACCGTGCATGCGACAGCGATGATCCAGGTCATCGAAGAAGATTTGTTTATCGCCATGATTACGCCTCCGACCCCCATGATCGGAGCATAGCAGATCATTCGGATTCCTATGGTCAGAAGAGTCTGAATCTGCGTAACGTCATTGGTCGTGCGGGTGATCAGGGAGGCAGTGGAGAATTTGTCGAATTCATTATTTGAGAAACTCTCAATCCTGTTGAAAATATCAACCCGCAGCGTGCGCGCCACACCAGCCGCTATACGGGAAGAGAAGAGACTGACAAGAATTGTTGCCAGCCCGCCCGCAAGCGCAATAAGGAGCATTATGAGGCCGATGCGCATGATATAGGAGGTTTGTACATCACTCAGGCTCATCCCGATCTCCGTATAGAAACTGCCGGCAAGCGCCGCGCCGCTCTGTTTTAAAATTGTCTGGTCATTGGCGATTGCCTTATCATGGGCAGCCTGTATGACAGAGGCCGGTATCATGTCGAGCTGGGGCTGCATGGCATACAACTTTTTAAAATCGATGCTTTTAACATCCATCGTACTGCCTGATGCAGTCATGGACTGCCCGGACTGCTCTGCGTAATCCCGCATCACATTAATGAATGTCCAGGTTGCATTGCCGAACGTGATATTGAGATTATCAAGGACATCGCCGGTTACTGCATTGCGTACATAAATCTGCCTGTCTTCCGCACCGGGATACAGACTCGCGTAACTTTTTCCCTGTGCATTGACATCCGTTCCCGATACGAGTGTGTAGTTGTCCTGTACAAGTGTTTTCTCGTCCTGCAGCATGAAGGTCTGCATCAGCTTCATGCCGTCCTGGCTGATTGCCTCGGGAGAAGCATCTTCCACCCCGTTTTGCTGGATTCCCACATTTACGATTTTGGACATATAGTTGGGCAGATTCAGGTCACACATTGCCTGTCCGAACAGCAGTAAAAATACCAGCATTAATATGAATAAGTATGGTTTCAGATATCTGCTTAATTTTATCAAAACTCAATCATCCTCTCCTGTTTATGATATTGTGAAATTGTGATGAGGGTCTGAATGAATAAATGTTCTGCAAAAACATTCCATTCGTTTATCAGGATATTGTACTACGTGCACCGCATACAAAAAATAGATACTTGCAACATATTTTATCTTCTGCTGCATCCATGTCTGTATACTGTTTATGCTAAAATGTGTAAATATCTAAATCTGTATTATACTTTGCACGAATACTGCAGATGAATTGACGGGACAGAAACGAAGCGAATGCGGCAGGCAGGATGATTGTTCCGGTTTTATCTTTCAGGAAAGAGGAGAATTTGGACGATGGAGAATAATCCGCGGTTTCTTATTGTTGAAGATGACAAACAGATTCGATCTTTTATCCGGTCTTCGCTGGAAATGCGGAAATACGGGGTGAGCTGTGCGGTGTCCGGTCAGGAGGCACTCAGTCTGATCGCATCCGAAGCACCGGATATTATTATACTGGACCTTGGGCTTCCTGATCTTGACGGGCTCGATGTCATCCGAAGGGTTCGTGCGTATTCACAAATTCCGATAATTGTTGTCTCTGCAAGGGATCAGGACAAAGAAAAAATTGACGCACTTGATGCCGGCGCAGATGATTACCTTACCAAACCATTCAGCATTCTTGAGCTGCTGGCCCGTCTCCGCGTTATTCTTCGCCGGCTGGAAGAACCGGCTTCCGCTTCATCCGGACCATTTGAGACAGGGGATCTTATGGTAGACATAACCCGTCATCTTGTCTGTCTCAAAGGCAAAGAAGTGCATTTCACCCCAATGGAGTTCAATATCCTTGCACTTTTGGTAAAAAACTCCGGAAAAGTGCTGACACACAGTACTATTCTCCGGACGATCTGGGGTTCCTACCTTGATGACGACGCGCAGACACTGCGGGTATTTATGGCAAATATACGAAGAAAGCTTGGCGAAGACCCGGCAAATCCTAAATATATCATTACCGAAGTCGGTATCGGATATCGGTTCATAGAATACTGATCCGCATGTTCTGATTACGGATGACTGCAGTTTGCATTGCGGACGTCCCCATGAGCGATAAGCGGGCAACATATTGTATTTGCATTTCCCGTTTTGTGATACTATAAAAACATCATAATCGGAGTTGGAGGTAATATTATGGGATTTGTTGATACGTTCAAAAAGAAGGCAGATGAGAGTAAAGATAAAAAGCCTGTAGTAGTATCCCAATTTGAGACAATTCTTATGGGAACAGAAACAGATCACGGACAGAAATTGCTGGCAGATTTAGGGGATAACGCAGACCTGGAAGTGTACCCGGAAATAGCGAGGGATACGGGCGTTCTTTGGATTGTGCGCCATAAAGCCAGGAAGATCGGGTATATTGAGCAGGAATTCTATGAGGGAATAACAAAGGAATATGGTTCCCGAAATAATCCGCGGGTAATAAACTACCGTGTTGCGGAAGACGGCAGCGGCAGATATATCTGCAATGTTGCCGTAGAAGTCGTTGTTTATAAGTAGAGATCAGCAGGCAGCCGGCATTACATTTTCAGCCGGCTGATTCTATATCTGCACAGTCCGTTCGATGCCTCCCTATTGCCCGGTTTCCAGCATGACTTTTCAGCAGATGCTATTGACAAATTCTACAATCGGTAATATTATATCGATAAATGTATACTGAAATTGTACGGTTCGCTGGGTATCGTTCCGTATGGAATGAACTGCATCACGTATTATCCTGTCCATGTACTTGCAGACAGATTGCACAACCGGTTTGGGAGGCGATGTTTTTCATGAACACATTACATTTGAATTATGCCATTGAGGTAGCCAGGACCCGGTCAATTACGCTTGCTGCCGAGAACATGTTCATGTCCCAGCCAAATCTGAGCAAGGCGATTAAGGAGCTTGAGGAGAATCTCGGTTTTCCGATCTTTGAAAGGTCTACGAGGGGAATGTCCCCGACCGGCAAAGGATCGGAATTTCTTATATATGCCCGGAATATTCTGGATCAGCTTGAAAAGGTAGACATGCTCTCGAATCCTGAAAACGACAGAATCCAGCACTTCAATGTTTCTATTCCCAGAAGCAGCTATATTGCCGACGGGTTTACGAAATTTGCAGCTGAACTGGATACGGAGAAGGGAGTGGATCTGAATATTCAGGAAACCAATTCCATGCAGACAATCAGCAATGTCATTGACGGACAGTTCAACCTTGGTGTAATCCGTTACCAGACAATGTATGAGAATTATTTTCAGAATTACCTGCAGGACAAACAGCTCTGTTCGGAGCCGATCTGGGAGTTTGAGTACCTTGTTGTCATGTCCCGGAATCATCCTCTTGCTGATGCGGAGGAGATAAGGCAGCAGGATCTGAAAAAATATATTGAAATCATCCATGGGGATACAGCCATTCCATACCTGTCGAATAAAGACAACAGGAAAACGCCGGATTCCGCATGTGACAAACGTAAGATCTATGTCTATGAACGATGCAGCCAATTTGATCTGCTTTCGTGCATCCCGGGTACGTATATGCTTGTATCCCCGATACCTGAGAGGCTTCTGGAAAAGTATGAACTGATCCAGCGGAAATACACGGCAAGCAGCATGCGCTGCAGAGATGTCCTGATTTATCCGAAGGGTTACAAAATCACCGAACTGGACAAAAAATTTGTGGATAAGGTTTACGAAGCCAAAAACGAAGCTGCATTCAGGGAATATACATAATTCCCGCCGGAACTGCAGGAATTGGGATTATGTGCACAGACTGGAAAAATGTAAATGAACGGATACCGGCTCTGCTAAGCGGAAAATCAGAATAGTACTATTCAAAAAATTGAATGAAGCCGGCGGTTTTTTCCTGTAGCATCCGCATCTTGTCCGCAAATTATCAATAACCGCATATCGATAATTGAATATCTATATGCGGTTTTCATATTTCCGCGCTTCTTTTTTACATGTTAACTTTATTAAGACAATGAAAAGCAGTAAATATTCTGATTGTGCCGCATAAAAGCGCACCGCATATATTACCGCCGGTCATTGCGCATGCATGGAATCCGGATGACATGCATGAAGAAGAAACCCCGCACCATTTTGATACGGAGGCTGTATATGAACGAAACCATTGACTTCTCAATAGTGGATGAAATCATCCGTGACCATGGACACAGGCCAAGTGCCATTATTTCCATCCTGCAGGGTATCCAGGAGCATTATCACTATCTGCCGGGACCCTTTTTCCCCTACCTTGCAAAGTCCCTTCATGTAAGCGAAGCAAGTATTTACAGCGTTGCGACGTTTTATGAGAATTTTTCCCTCGAACCGAAAGGCAAATTCGTCATGAAAGTGTGTGACGGAACCGCCTGCCATGTAAGGAAGTCCATACCGATCCTTGAAAAGCTGCGGAAAGAGCTTGGGCTGTCTGCTCAAAAAATCACCACGGACGACCTGCTGTTCACCGTTGAAACGGTGTCCTGCCTTGGGGCATGCGGGCTGGCTCCGGTACTGACAGTGAATGATAAAGTGTACCCTTCAATGACGCCGGAAAAGGCATCGGACCTTTTACATAAATTGAGGGAGGAATCATAATGCTCAAATGCAGAGAAGACCTGATCAATATCCGCAGTGTCCTTGCCGGATCAATGGTTCTGGAAGAAAGAAAAATCCTGGTCTGCGCAGGCACCGGATGTATTTCCAGCGGATCCCTTGAAATTTATGATGAATTGACCAGGCTCATGAAAGAACGGAATATACCCTGCAGTGTGGAGCTGCAGAAAGAACCGCATGAAAAGACTGTCGGGGTCAAGAAGAGCGGCTGTCATGGCTTTTGTGAGATGGGCCCTCTTATTCGGATCGAACCGGAAGGGTACCTCTATACAAAGGTACAGCTGTCCGACTGTGAAGAAATCATTGATACGACAATCATCGGCGGCGAATATGTAGATCGACTGGCTTACAGGAAAGACGGCGTTCCCTACAGGAAACAGGAAGAAATTCCTTTTTACAAAAAGCAGACGCGTATGATTCTTAAGCATTGCGGACATATTGACGCATATTCCATCAGGGAATATATAGCAATCGGCGGGTATTCCGCTTTTGAAAAGGCCCTTTTTGAAATGCAGACCGGGGAAATCATCGAGGAAATCATCGATTCCGGCCTCCGCGGCAGAGGCGGCGGCGGATTCCCGACCGGCCGTAAATGGAGTCAGGTAAAGCGTCAGAATGCACCGCAGAAATACATCGTGTGCAACGGTGACGAGGGAGACCCAGGCGCATTTATGGACAGAAGCATCATGGAGGGAGATCCTCACAGGATGCTTGAAGGCATGATGATTTCCGCTCTGGCTTGCGGAGCCTCACAGGGATACATATACGTCCGTGCCGAATATCCGACTGCTGTTGCAAGACTGAAGGAAGCCATCGCACAGGCGACAGAAGCAGGGCTTCTCGGCGACAATATCCTTGGTACCGATTTTTCCTTCCGGATACTGATCAACCGCGGAGCCGGCGCCTTTGTATGCGGTGAAGGAAGCGCCCTGACCGCATCCATAGAGGGCAAGCGCGGAATGCCGAGGGTTAAACCTCCGAGAACGGTCGAGCACGGACTTTTCGATATGCCGACAGTTCTGAACAATGTCGAGACTTTTGCGAATGTCCCGCCGATCATTTTTTACGGAGCGCGGAAGTACAGGGAAACCGGTACGGAAACCAGCCCGGGAACAAAAGCTTTTGCACTGACCGGCAATATCGTGAATACAGGCCTCATCGAGGTACCGATGGGGACCACCCTGCGTGAAGTAATTTTCGATATCGGCGGAGGAATGCGCGGCGGAGAATTCAAGGCTGTCCAGATCGGCGGACCTTCCGGCGGCTGTCTTACAAAAGAACAGCTTGACCTGCCTCTGGATTTTGATTCGCTCAAAAAGGCAGGTGCAATGATTGGATCCGGCGGACTTGTCGTCATGGACAGCCAGACCTGCATGGTCGAAGTTGCACGCTTTTTCATGAATTTCACACAGAAAGAGTCGTGCGGAAAATGTGTGCCCTGCCGCGAAGGAACCAAGAGAATGCTCGCTGTCCTGGATAGGATAGTCGAAGGAAACGGTGAAGACGGCGATATCGAGCTGCTCCTTGAGCTTGCGGATACCATCTCTGCTACCGCTCTCTGCGGTCTTGGAAAGACTGCGGCACTCCCGGTAGTCAGCACAATCAAGAATTTTCGTGATGAATATGAAGCCCATATTTATGAGAAACGCTGTCCTTCCGGAAACTGCAAAAAGCTGATGAAGATACAGATCGACCCTGAAAAATGCAAAGGCTGTTCAAAGTGCACGAGGGTATGTCCTGTAAACGCCATTTCGGGGAAAATCAAGGAACCGTTCCACATAGACCAGACTGCCTGCCTGAAATGCGGCGCCTGCATCAATACCTGCCCGTTTCACGCCATCGAGGAGGGTTAACATGAATCGAAGCGACCACGTGATCATTGACGGTATCCCGGTTGAAATAAACGGGGAAAAGAACCTGCTTGAACTGATCCGCAAAGCCGGAATTAAGATGCCAACATTTTGCTACCACACGGAACTGTCCATTTACGGTGCCTGCCGTATGTGCATGGTTGAGAACCAGAAGGGCGGACTGGATGCAGCCTGTTCCACCCCCCCTAAACCCGGGATGGAAATCCGAACGAACACGGAGCGCCTGCGCAAATACAGGAAGATGATTCTTGAGCTTCTGCTCGCGAACCACTGCCGGGACTGCACGACCTGCAACAACAGCGGTAAGTGCAAACTGCAGGATTTGGCCGAGCGGTTCAACATCGAAGGCGTGCGTTTTCCCAATACGGCGGCATCTCCCAAAAGGGACGAATCATCATCCTGTATCGTACGGGATCAGAATAAATGCATCCTGTGCGGGGACTGTGTAAGAATGTGCAATGAAGTGCAGAATGTCGGAGCCATTGATTTTGCCTTCCGCGGTTCAGAGATGAAAATCAGTACTGCTTTTGAAGTCCCGATCAGCAAGTCCCCCTGCGTAGGCTGCGGGCAGTGCGCTGCGGTCTGCCCGACGGGTGCTATCGTAGTTAAGAATGATGTCTCCAGGGTGTGGAAGGCGCTTGACAGCAAAGATACTGTTGTGACAGCCCAGATTGCCCCTGCTGTCCGCGTTGCACTTGATAAGGAATTCGGCCTGGCACCCGGTGAAAATGCGATGGGGAAAATTGTTGCCGCTCTTCGCCGAATGGGATTTGATGAAATTTACGATACCTCTACAGGAGCGGATCTTACGGTGCTGGAAGAGGCCAATGAACTGGTTGACCGCCTTGAAGACAAAAAAACGGGGTTGCCTCTCTTTTCGTCCTGCTGTCCGGCATGGGTAAGCTTTTGTGAAAAGCAATACCCGGAACTTCTTCCGAATGTATCCACATGCCGCTCTCCCATGCAGATGTTTGCGTCCGTAATTAAGGAATACAGCAAGGTCTCCGGGAAAAGGAGCATCCACGTTGCAGTAATGCCCTGTACGGCTAAAAAATTCGAGGCCGCACGCGAAGAGTTCCGGACCGCGGGGGATCCGAATGTGGATTTTGTTATTTCCACGCAGGAACTTATCCAGATGATCAAGGAATCCGGAATTGTATTTTCTGATCTCGAACCGGAGGCGGTTGATATGCCGTTCGGCGCCGTGTCGGGATCCGGTGTAATCTTCGGAGTCACAGGGGGCGTGACGGAGGCTGTCCTGCGTAAAGTTGCTTCAGATAAATCTTCGGCAGCCTTAAAGACGATTGCATATAAGGGCGTCCGCGGCATGAAAGGCGTGAAGGAGACAGACATCAATGTCGATGGCCGTGATTTCAGGATTGCCATGGTCAGCGGACTGAAGAATGCCTCTGACCTGATTGAAAGAATCAAGGCCGGAGAACACTTTGACTTTGTCGAAGTCATGGCATGTCCGGGAGGATGTGTAAACGGTGCAGGCCAGCCTTTCGGTACACAGTCGGAGAAAGAAGCCAGGGGCAGGGGACTCTATTCTGCGGATAAGCTTTGCAGTATCAAGCGTTCGGAAGAGAATCCGCTGATGTCTTCGCTCTATGGCGGAATATTGAACGGCCGCGTCCATGAGCTGCTGCACATTGATTATGCTGCAGGAAAAAATAAAAGCAATTTCTGACGAAAAATGCCTGCCGTCCGGGTTCTGAGGCAGAAACACTCGAATCAGGATATATGCAGTATGTATGCAGACACAGCCGCCGCAAGGCGGCTGTGTCCTTTTTCGTCGAGATGTTCCCGGTCAATCAGACTTGCTTTTGCAATGGATGATGCATCCAGAAATCCGCAGCCTGTTTCTTCTGCCAGCCGGCTGTACGCGCATGAAAGACCTTTTGAGACCTGTATGGAAACGGAATCGAATTCGGGATCAAACCGCTCAATATCATCACCAAGATGGATCGGGGAAATAATCAATACTTTCGGTGACGGTGAGGCACTGTTCCGGATTCTGTCAACGATTACAGATAATCCTTTGACAATCATGGAGGTGTCGGCATCAAACACTGATTTACAGTCATTTGTCCCAAGCATGAGAACGACAAAATTCAGCGGCGCATGCGACTGCAGACAGGGTGAGATATAGTCCAGTCCTTTCTTGTAAGGACGGTTCCGGTCTTCAAATATTGTCGTACGGCCGGGACATCCTTCTTCAATAACATGGAATTTGCTCCCAAGGATTTCCTGAAGCCTGCCGGGATATCGTACGGATAAATCATACCTGCCGGTTCCGTCCGGTTTTAATCCGTATGTATTGGAATCACCAAAGCAAAGTATATTTATCATATGTGCCTCCATATCGCTGAAATATTTTTCAGTCTGTAATGATGCAGCCTGAAAACGAGCGGGATGCATCTTTATTTCTGCCTGCCGCGTGTGCAAGGAAAGAATATAAAATAATACTATTCCTATAAATTTAGTAAGAATATAATTGGATAAACAGAATTTGTCAAGACGTTTGCAGAAATCTATCTGATTGCTGACGGATACATTGGCAGACGTCGGTTCCTTGCGGGATATTCGAAGAAATCGTGAAGAAGGATCAGGTTCGAAAAATACAGTTGACAACAAAATCGGTATCTGGTAAAGTCATAACATACAAATCCTACGGGATAAATAAGAATAAAGGAGAAGGCACAATGAGTATTCGCCGCATAATAAAATGCAATATGTGCTGTCTGATGTGTTGTGACAACTGTTGGTTACATACTAATTTTGCATGCAGGCAATGCGGAGACTTATAGGGCTTTTAAATTTTTGAAGGGCTTTATTAAGAACAGATGTTGCTTCATCTGTTTTTTTTATGCTTGCTGAGAGAGGAGAGAGGAAATGCGGTATTATGCGAAATATTATTCTGACAGCAGTGAAACAGGCGGATATATGCGATGTTGAAGCTTTTCGAACGACAATCCGTGCAGAATACATGATTTGCAGGGCACCAATACGTGTCTCAGGATTCTGATAAATTACTCCGACCTACCGGGCAAGACAGGAAAAGAAAGGAATAAGCACCTTGGATTTTGACTTTATCGCCCAATACACTCCTATGTATGTACAGGCAGCCGGACTTGCTTTAAGTCTGGCATTTTGGGGCATCCTGCTTTCCCTGGCAGCAGGACTTGTGTGCAGTCTGATCAAATACTTCAAGGTGCCTGTCCTGCAAAAAATTGTTTCCGGCTATATCGAACTTTCCCGGAACACTCCTCTTCTGGTCCAGTTGTTTTTGCTGTATTTTGGTCTGCCGAAACTGGGGATTGTCATTTCTTCCAGTGGGTGCGCCGTCATTGGGCTTACCTTCCTCGGCGGAAGTTACATGTCGGAAGCTTTCCGGAGCGGATTGGAATCAGTAGAGAAATCGCAGGTGGAAGCAGGGCTCAGCATTGGTCTTGCACGCGCTCAGATTATGCGTTATGTCATACTGCCGCAGGCAATTACGGTATCCGTCCCTTCCCTCTGTGCAAACATTATCTTCCTGATCAAGGAGACATCGGTATTCAGTGCGGTGGCGCTGGCAGATCTCATGTACACGGCAAAAGACCTGATCGGACTTTATTACAAAACGGACGAGGCTCTTCTCATGCTTGTCGCGGCATACCTTGTCATTCTTCTGCCGATTTCGTTTGCCGCGTCTTTGCTCGAAAGGAGGCTCCGATATGCAGAATTTGGGAATTAGCATCCTTTTTAAGGGCCGGAACATTCTGCGCCTGCTCGGAGGATTATGGATCACCGTAAAAATCTCCCTGCTGTCCGTTGCGGTTTCCATCGTACTCGGTATCCTCCTCGGCATACTGATGACAAGGAAGAATCCGGTCACAAAGGTGCTTACCAGGATATATCTCGAGTTTATCCGCATCATGCCGCAGCTTGTGCTCTTATTCCTTGTTTACTTCGGCCTGTCAAAAACTTTCAACATCAATCTTCCGGGTCAGGCTTCCGCGGTTATCGTATTTTCGCTCTGGGGAACAGCGGAGATGGGGGACCTTGTACGGGGCGCACTTATCTCAATACCAAAACATCAGTACGACAGCGGCGCTGCATTGGGATTGACCAGGTTTCAAATTTACTTTTATATCATTATCCCGCAGACCCTGCGGCGGCTGATCCCCCTTTCGATCAATCTTGCAACACGTATGGTAAAAACAACTTCGCTTATTGTCCTGATTGGTGTGGTCGAGGTGCTTAAGGTCGGGCAGCAGATTATCGAGGCGAACCGCTTTCAGGCCCCGACCGCAGCGCTCTGGATCTATGGAACCGTATTTTTCCTTTATTTTATTGTCTGCTATCCGGTGACCAGACTGGCAGGCAGATTAGAAAAACGCTGGCAGAATTGAGGTGAAAGTTCAATGAATGATACAGAGGTACTGCTGGAGATCCGGAACCTGGAAAAAGATTACGGGGACACCCGGGTGCTGAAGAATATTACGTTTGCTGTTAAGAAAGGGGAGGTCATCGTCTTAGTAGGCCCGTCCGGCTGCGGAAAAAGCACGCTTCTTCGGTGCATCAACGGACTTGAACCGATACGTTCAGGTGAGATCCGGCTGGACGGACGCACAATAACGGACGGAAAAACGGAATGGACCGAGATCAGGCAGAAAATCGGAATGGTTTTTCAAAGTTATGATTTGTTCCCCAACATGACCGTCCTTCAAAATGTCATTCTGGGGCCTACCAAGGTTCAGGGCCGTTCCAGAAACGAGGCATCGGCGGAAGCGGAAAATATGCTCGACCGCGTCGGACTTCTCGATAAAGCGAGTGCTTATCCCCGCCAGCTTTCCGGCGGGCAGAAACAGCGCGCAGCCATAGTACGCGCCCTGATGATGAATCCGGATATTATGCTCTTTGATGAAGTTACGGCGGCCCTTGACCCGGAAATGGTCAGGGAAGTGCTCGATGTAATGCTTGAACTTGCCGAAAACGGCATGACAATGGTCATTGTTACGCACGAAATGGCATTTGCAAGGGCAATATCGGACCGAATCATTTTTATTGATGCCGGAGAGATCGTTGAGACAGATTCACCTGATGTTTTTTTTACACGTCCGAAATCACAGCGGGCAAAAAAATTTCTAAATCTTTTCAGTTATGAATAAATAAATTCAAATGAAAGAATGAGGTATTAATTATGAAAAAATCCGTAAAACTATTGTCACTGCTTCTTACTCTGACCCTTTCTGCGGTTATTGCAGCCGGCTGCGGCGCCTCTGCAAGCAGCACAAGTTCAGCAGCCGCCGCCGGAAGTGAAACAACGGCAGGCAATAACGAAACAGCGGCCGCAGCCGGTAACGCACGTTCATTGGAGGAGATCAAAGCCAGCGGTAAAGTGATTATCGGTGTTTTCAGTGACAAAGCTCCTTTTGGCTATGTCGATGAAAACGGTGCTTACCAGGGTTATGACGTCTATTTCGGCAATAGGATCGGCAAGGACCTCGGTGTTGATGTCGAGTACGTGTCTGTGGAACCGGCAAGCCGCGTGGAATACCTTGAGACCGGAAAAGTGGATATTATCCTTGCAAATTTCACAGTGACACCGGAACGTGCCGAGTCTGTTGATTTTGCGCTGCCTTATATGAAAGTCTCCCTGGGCGTTGTCTCCCCGGACGGCGCATTGATCACGGATGTCAGTCAGCTGAACGGAAAGAACCTCATAGTAGCCAAGGGCACAACCGCTGAGACATACTTCACCGCCAACTATCCCGAAGTGAAGCTCGTAAAGTTTGACCAATACACAGAAGCATACAGTGCTCTGCTTGACGGCCGCGGAGATGCTTTCTCCACCGACAACACAGAGGTTCTGGCGTGGGCCTTGCAGAATAAAGGATATACCGTCGGCATCGAGAGCCTCGGAAGCCTGGATTCCATTGCACCCGCCGTACAGAAGGGCAATACGGAACTTCTGAACTGGATCAATGACGAAATTAAGTCGCTTGCAGAAGAAAAATTCTTCCATGCAGACTATGATGCTACTCTGGCACCGGTTTATGGCGATGCTGTTGATCCTGAAAGCCTTGTCGTCGAGGGCGGGGACCTCGGCTGATTTGTAATCGGATAAAACGAGACCGATATTTGACGGGCTGCCTTCCGGGACAACAGAAAAGTTGCCCGGAAGGCAGCTTTTCCATATATTTCCGGATGCGCTTCGGTTCGCTATTTCAGATCAGTTATGGATTGCACGTAAAATAATATAGCGAATTCTTTCATTTTTTGTTTTACAACTATGCATACTAAAGTATAATGATAGCAAAATGAGAAAGAGAGAGCGTTAGTGGAGAATTTCCTTTCAATAGAAAACACATTGGATGCCGCGTCCCGGAAAAGAAAACGAATCATTGTAAATATCATTACAATTGCTGGCATGCTGGCCTGTCTGGGTTTTATTGTCTATGGGATAAAGACCCGCATTTTTTATTCGGAAATTGCTTTGGGCGCTTTCCTTGCACGGTTTGGTCTATGGGCTCCCATTATTTTTGTAGTGTTTCAGGCGACGCAGGTCGTTTTCCCCGTATTGCCCGGAGGGATCGGACTGCTGGGGGGGACGCTCATATTCGGCGGCAGGATGGGCTTTCTATATAACTACATCGGCATATGCCTTGGATCCGCTGCGGCATTTCTGATCGCCAAAAAGTATGGGATCCGAGTCCTTGATTTGCTGTTTAGTTCAAAACTTCGAAAAAAATATATGCATTGGACAGAAGACAGGAGATTTTCCGTCTTGTTCGCAATTGCAATTTTCATGCCGGTGGCTCCGGATGATTATTTATGCTATCTGGCAGGTACGACAAATATGTCCCTCAAAAAATTTACGGCTATTATTCTGCTCTGTAAGCCATTCACGCTTGCGGTATACAGCTTTGGCCTTAATGCGATATTTCGCCAGGTCATGATACTGATTCACTGAGTGTAATGCGCACCGGAGAACCCGGTGCAATTTCATATTCATTTTTATTTCTCAAATTAATGATTATGGCAGACATATAATCATTAGTCTGTAATCACGAATGACAGGCAAGTATTTGTCCTGCCATTTTTTGCATAGAAATTTACAAAAACAATTTGAATTATTTGTCGAAAAAGACTAATATGTGAACGTTGCGATTTTCGATGAAATGATTTTCATTTCATACAGCGCACCGCATCAGAGACTGTAACGCATGAAATACTGCTGACACACAGTCTGCCCGAAAATGTTGAACAGGCGGCTGTATCGCCGGCGCCAAAGGGACTGTCAATTGGTCTGCCTGTTAATTGTTTTAATATATCAACAGTAAGGTGACGGAAATTATGAGTGAATGGATTTTGGTTGCAGGTATAGTAATACCGCTGTCGGGAGCGCTTCTGCTCCCTTTGTTCGGAAGGATAAGCACAAAATTCAGAAATGCAATGGCTCTTGCTTTTACCGCGGCAGCCTTTGTATGTGCGGCATGTGCCGTGCCCGCCGTACTTGCAGACAAACCGCTTTCGCTCCGGTTTGCTTTGCCTCTTGGCCTGAGTTTCGGGTTTGCAGCCGACGCACTTGCCGTGTTCATGGCGATGACGGCAGCGTTTGTCAGTTCCGTTATCATTTTGTATTCATTCGGGTATATCGAAGAGTATGAGAACCAGAATGAATATTATATGATGATCTGCCTTTTCATCGGAGCGATGATGGGGCTCGTATATTCCACGAACCTGATTCTGATCTATGCATTCTGGGAAATTTCGGCTTTGTGCTGCTGGCGGCTCATCGGATTTTACAGGACGGAGATTACCGTGCAGCGGGCAAACAAAGCGTTTATTGTTACGGTGCTCGGCGCCCTTATTATGCTTGTGGGTTTCATGGGCATCTTCGGCGAGACCGGGACATTCGAGCTTACCGCCATGAAAGGCGCACATATTCCTTCCTGGACGGTTGTGCTGATCCTTTTCGGCATACTTTCAAAATCAGCAACATTTCCGCTTCACAGCTGGCTGCCGGATGCCGGTGTCGCGCCTTCACCGGTTACTTCACTTCTGCATGCCGCGGTTCTTGTAAAAATCGGGGTGTATGCGTATGCGCGTCTCTTTGTAATGACTTTTGCCATTGACAGCAGGTTTACGACGGCCGTGCCTGTTATTGCCGCCGTAAGCGCTCTTATCAGTGCCGGCGCTGCTTTCCGTGAGAATGATATCAAGCGAGTTGTTGCTTATTCGACGATCAGCCAGCTCGCTTTCATTTTACTTGGTCTGTCCTGCGGAAATGAGATTGGTTTTGTAGGGGGACTTCTGTATATTCTGGCACATAGTGTCGCAAAAGGGGGCCTGTTTCTCTGCTGCGGTATTATCGAGCATAATGTCCATACGAAGGACATTACGAAGATGGGCGGACTTGCGAAGAATTTTCCTCTCACTGCGGTATCATTTATCCTTTGTGCTTTCTCGGTAATGGGCATTCCGCCGTTCTCCGGCTTTTTTGCCAAACATCTGGTCATCGAGGGCATCATTTCTTCGGGCAATATTGCGCTTGGTGCGGTCTTTATCATCGGCGCCGTTATGACGATTCTGTATCTTTCCCGCCTTTTCATAAAAGTGTTCCTCGGACCGCAGTCTTTCCCCGACAAAAAAGAGGGAACACCTGTCATGGTTGCATCCGTTATGATTTTAGCTGCCGCCGCATTGATGCTGGGCATCTTTATATACTGGCCGTCCCAGCTTGCGGTGCTCGCCTGGGGAGGAATGTAATATGCTGCATGCTATCAGTCTTTTTTTAAGCAGAGGAGTCAATCTCCCTCTATTTATGGTCATTCTGCCTGCAGTCTGCGGAGTCTTTCTCCTGCTTTCGAGGAAGAGCAGAGCACTGCAGCTTGTTATCTCCATGGCGTCGGCAGGACTGAACCTTATCTTTGCAATCGGCCTGTATGCCGGCGGTGAATTCTTTACGGAAATTCCGCTTGCACCATTCGGATTTTCGTATACAATGCGTGTCTATGATCTGTCGTCTCTTTTTCTTGTATTTACGGGAGCGGTTTTCCTTTTGATCGCATGGTACACAGTGCTGAACCTCAAGGAATCCGGATATAGCGGTTTGTATCTTCTTTACCTTTTCTTAAGCTTTGCCATGGTTAACGGCGCAATGCTGTCCGACAACCTGGGATTGATGCTCTTTTTCTGGGAAGGAATGTTAGCCTTACTTTTCGGAATGCTCCTCCTTGGAAAAAAGGCTAATCCCAAAACGGCTTTCAAAGCCGCAGCGACATCGAGTCTTGCGGTCCTTCTTCTCATGCTCGGAATCATCGTGACCGCACACATGGCTGAGACTTCCGCGATGAGCAAAATCGAAGAGCTGCCAGTCAGCGGTACCTGCCTGTTCGGTTTCCTGACAATCATGCTGGGTGCCCTCGGCAAATGCAGCTGCATGCCGTTCCACAGCTGGACGATTGACGCAGCGGATGATTCCCCTGCGGTATTTAACGCCGCAATCCCCGGAGCTCTTGAAAAAATACTGGGTATTTATTTTGCCGTACGCATTGTCCTGGATATCTACGATTTTGTTCCGGGAAGCGGAGTGAGTATTGCCGTAATGACTCTAGGTACAATAACGGCCGTCCTCGCAGGAGCCATGGCGCTGATCCAGAAAGATATGAAGCGCCTTCTGGCGTATGTATCTCTCAGTCAGCTCGGACTCATGGTGCTTGGCATCGGATCCGGCTTGCCGGACGGAATTATCGGAGGTTCGTTTCTCCTCCTGAATTATGCCGTATACCAGACCGGCCTGTTTATGATCAGCGGATATATCGAAAAACAGACCGGAACTGCAGATATGGGACAGCTTGGCGGACTAAGAAAAAAGATGCCGGTCACAGCGTGCGTTTATATTGTCTGTGCCCTGTCTGCCGTATGCTTTCCGGGTCTCAGCGGATTTCTTGCCGGGGGACTTATTGTCGAATCAGCTCTCGAATCCGGCCTGATTTTCTATATCCTGTCTCTATCGGGAATTTTTCTTACAGCCCTTGCGCTCCTTAAAATGGGACGTGCCGTATTTTTCGGTGAACAGAAGCTTCCTGACGGCATCAGGGATGTACATGAATCAAAATCCGGGATGCTGATTCCGGCCGGTATCCTGTCCATAGCCTGTATCGCACTCGGAGTCGGCGGTCCGTTTCCGCTGAATGATCTTCTTGTACCTGCACTCGGATACACAGGGGCCTTCACCGTATGGCCGCAGTATATTGTAACGGCGGCTGTCTTTATAATCGTGCTGGCACTTGCAGTATGCCAGAACATGTACGGCACAAGAAAAGCCGGCAGCGCATTGCAGGCGGCGGATCATATCCGGAATGCACCGGTAATCAGGAGCATTTACGGCGCGGCAGAAAAGGGCAGACTTGACCCGTTCAACTGGATGATGACCGCCGTATGCATCTTTTCGGATTTCTGTGTCCTTATTGAGCATGGCATCAGCTGGATTTATGACACGGCTGTCCCGAATCTCGTTAAAAGTGCCGGAACGGCCCTGCACCGCTTCGATAACGGCAGCCTGCCGAGATATCTCTCTCTTGCTGTCGGAGGCGTCGCCGTGATATCGATAATATTCCTGCTTGTACTTTTGGGAATGTTTTGAACATGCAAATCAGAATAGCGAACCGCCCAGCAAATGCAGCCCGGAGGTTTTGCTGAAAGAAGGATCTTATGAATTATCTGAATTATGCAGCGGAAGCATTCATACTCATTCCGCTCGCAGCAGTCATCCTGAATAATATACTTCCGAAGAAGTTTATGGAGGATCATTTTCATATACTGTCGGGAGCTGCTGCACTTCTGCAGATGGCTGCAGCGGCATATATATTCTGCATCATGGATATAAACCGGATGCGGCATTACAGCTTTTTCATATTGTGGGAAAAAAGTACATCCGATTCCGGATATTTCAGTGTGGGACCGGTGGCGCTTGTTTTTCTGTTCTGCATCGGGATGGTGACCTTTGTTTCGGTGATGATAGCGATTCGTACGGTTGATACAAAAAAAATATCCTACGTCAATCTTCTGATGACGCTCCTGATAGGTATGAACGGCATGGTTCTTGTTAACGATCTCTTTTCCCTTTATGTCTTCCTTGATATTGTCGGAATATCAAGCTTTGTCATGATCGCTTTGTATCAGTCAAGAAAAGGACTGGAGGGATCTATCAAATACCTGGTTATTTCCGAGCTTGCATCCATTTTTATGATTACCGGCCTTGCGTTCATTTTCATGAAAACCGGAAGCCTTTCCTACAACGCTGTATCGGGTGTGCTTCCTGCGGATATTTCGGATCCGCAGACAATTCTGATTTATGTATCGGTTATCCTGATGATTGCCGGTTTTGCAATAAAGACGGGTGTTGTGCCGTTCCACAGCTGGCTCCCTGATGCGCACCAGAGTGCGGATACTTCGATATCCGTTCTGCTGAGCGGAATTGTCATTAAAATTGCAGGAGTGTATGGCTTTATCGTATTGACCGGTTTATTCAAGGGCGTCAGGGCCATTCAGATCTCGCTTGCCGTGCTTGGTATGACTTCGATTGTTGTCGGTGCGCTGCTGGCTCTCCGTCAGGATCATTTCAAGCGGATTGTAGCCTATTCGAGTGTGAGCCAGATGGGTTACATTCTGCTCGGGCTCAGCACGGGAAGCGTACTCGGCCTGATCGGAGCTGTTGCACACGTATTCAGCCACGCGGCATTCAAATCCACTTTGTTTACAAACGCCGCCGCCCTGCACGAACAGACGGGGACACTGGAAATTAATGAGATGGGCGGGCTGCAGAGCCGCATGCCCGTTACAGCCCTGTCCTCGGTGGTCGCTTTCCTGTCCACGGCCGGTATCCCGCCATTTGCCGGATTTTGGAGTAAACTCCTGATCATTATGGCCTTGTGGACGACAGGCAACAGGGTGCTGGCAGGCTGCGCACTTTGCGCAAGCATATTAACGTCCGCCTATTTTCTCCGCCTGCAGAAAAAAGTGTTTTTCGGCCCTCTGCCGGAGCATCTGTCTTCGGTTGTCGAGATTAAGGGAAGTATCAAATTTATAGAAATCCTGCTGACAGCGGTTACCACCGTCGTCGGTCTTCTGTTTCCGCTGATTCTTGTTTACCTGCAAAGCAGAGGATGGATCTGAGAGGGGGGATATGTATGGAATCAATCATTTATGTCACTCTGGTTTTCCTGCTGGTTTTCTGCGTTATGGCAGTCGTGTCGAACAGTATTATCAAATCAGCAATCTATCTTGCATTATCAAGTGCCATGCTGGGTGTGATCATGTATGTTCTGGGTGCGCACTGGGCGGCCGTTTTTGAAGTATCTGTCTGCTCCGGGCTTGTAACGGTTATTTTTATCAGCGCAATCAGTCTTTCAAAGATGAAGCGCGATGAGATGGATAAGCTTTATGAAAATAAAAAGCGCCTTTCATTTCTGCCTGCGGCTCTGATTATCGGAGGTGTTCTGCTGACAGTGGCTGCCTTTGCAAAGGACTTTCGGTTGCCGGCTGCCGCGGCGGCTGTCTCGGAGGATTTCCGGGAAATACTCTGGACAACACGGCAGGTTGATATTTTGGGACAGATTACTGCCATTCTTGCAGGCGGAATTGCTCTGGTTGTGCTTTTTCAGAATGACGAGCAGAAGAAATAGAAGATATGCATGCTGTTTCTGCAGGCTGCACGCAGACATTTAAAAGCAAAAGGAGGAACCTATGGAATTTTTAAATTTTCAGACAATCATGCTGATTACCGGATTCCTGATGATCCTTGCAGGCTGTTATTGCCTTATAAGGACATACCACATGCTCAAAATCATCATCGGAATCGAAGTTGCCATGAAGGCAGTAACCATGTTTCTGATCCTGGCCGGATATATGAACGGTCATATGGGGCTTGCACAGGCCTATGTCATTACTGTGATTGTCCTGGAAGTCGTTATTACCGTTATAGCTGCAGGCGTGACAATCGGATTATATAAGAAGTACGGGAATATGGATATCCGCAACCTGACTCAACTGAAAGGCTAGGCATGACTATGGAAACTGTTTTGTATTCACCGCCGGTTATTTTTACCGCGTTTTTCGTTCTTTTTCTTTTGTGCAGCAAATGGCTTTCCCGTTATGCCAGAAAAGGAGAAATGAGTGAACATGCGCAGGATTCCTATGCGTGCGGCCAGCGTGATGTTGAAAACTACGTAAATCCGGATTATTCCCAGTTCTTTCAGTATGCTTTTGTTTTCACGGTTGTACACGTTCTGATCCTTGTTACAGCCACCGTACCCGCGGATGCACACATTCTGCCTGCTGCATATGTCGTAGCAGGTATTTTGTCAATGATGATCATTTTCAAGAGGTGATTGATTTGGACCTTATTCAGAAGGCAATAGACTGGGGAACAAAGAAATCCCCGTGGATTATTCATTTTAATGCCGGCGCCTGCAATGGCTGCGACATTGAGACAGTTGACTCGCTGACACCGCGTTTTGACCTCGAGCGCTTGGGGGTCATTAAGCAGGGAAGCCCCCGCCACGCGGATATTCTTGTATGCACCGGCGCCGTGACCCTCCAGACAAGAGAACGGCTCATACAGATTTACGAGCAGATGGCAGAGCCGAAATTTGTCATCGCAATAGGTACCTGTGCCTGTACCGGCGGCATATTTGACGGCTGCTACTGTGTAACAGGCGGCATTGACAGCGTTGTACCCGTCGATGTGTATATTCCCGGCTGCGCAGCACGCCCGGAAGCAATCATCCGTGCTGTCAGCAAACTGCTGGATACATTGGACACGCCGGAACAAAAAGAAAAGAAGGCAGGGAAGGCAAAGAAGCGGGAAAAGATCGAAGATGCCGTGAAGGCGCAGGATATGAATATTTCTGAGGAAGAAAAAGAAGCGCGGAACGGGCAGGAGGACAGCGGAGATGAATCGTGAAGAAGAAATTGTCGGAATCCTTGTAAAAAAATTTCCATTCCTGCAGGACAGGATTTCGGTTAAGAAAGAAAAACGGATTTTCACCGGGGCGCTGTCAAGGGACGAATTTGAAAAAATTGTCCGCTATGTCCATGATGATATGAATTTATTTCGTGCCCATCATGTAGTCGGCACGGATGAGGGCGAAAATATAGGCCTTCTCTATATTCTATCCGGCGATGACAATATCCTTCTGGCATTACGGGAAGTTGTACCGAAGGCGAATCCGGCCGTGAAGAGTATTTCGGATATGTACGCGTCAATCGTACTGCATGAACGCGAGCTGGCAGATCTTTTCGGGGCAGTTTTTGAAGGACTGCCGGAAGGGCCTTCATATCCGCTGCCGGATGGCTGGCCGAAAGGCAATTATCCGCTGCGAAAGGAATGGAATCCAAAATATTTCAACAAGGAAACCATGACGTACGAACCGCCGAAGGAAGGGGAGGAAAAGGAATGAGCGAAGTTGATAAAAATCAGGTAATCGTTCCGATCGGGCCCCAGCATCCGTCACTCGATGAACCGGGCTGCTTTACGATTACCCTCGAAGGGGAGAAAGTCGTCAATGCAATCATAGGAGTCGGCTATAACCACAGGGGACTTGAGAAGGCCTGCGAAAGCAGAAACTATTTTCAGAACCTGTATATCATAGAACGCGTGTGCGGAATCTGTTCCCATACGCACAGTACCGCTTTCTGCAGGGCGGTTGAGGAACTGACCGGCGTTACGGTACCGGCACGCGCGGAATATATCCGCGTTGTTGTAGCGGAGCTCGAGCGCCTGCACAGCCATCTGCTTTGGCTTGGCACGGCATGCCATGAAATCGGTTATGATACGATGTTCATGTATACATGGCGAAACAGGGAGAAGGTCCTCGATATACTGGCTGCAGTCGGGGGAAACCGCGTTAACTACGGTGTGAATACATTTGGCGGAGTTCGAAGGGACCTTGACGAAGCAATCGTCTCGGCAATCCTGAAGACAGTCGATACCCTGGAGGACGAAATAAATCATTACCTCGAAATTGCGACGACAGAGACAACGCTCATGTCGAGACTCGTCGGAGTCGGCAGGCTGTCGCATGAGGATGCGATAAAATTCGGAGCTGTCGGCCCGGTTGCGCGTGCAGCCGGCATTATGGATGATATTCGAGTCATTGAACCATATGGTGCATATAAGGAAATACCCGTAAAAGCAATTACCGATACAAGGGCGGATGTATACGGGAGGACCGTAGTCCGCATTCTTGAGATGCTCGAAAGCCTGAGCATCATCCGGTACTGCCTGAAAAATCTCCCGGCCGGCGTAATTGCCGTAAAGGTTCCGCGCCGTGTGCCTGCCGGCGAAGTTCTCATCCGCGTCGAAGCTCCGCGCGGCGAATGTATCCACTATGTGCGCTCCAACGGTACCGAGATGCCTGACAGGGTGCGCGTGCGTGCCCCTTCCGAAGCGAACTGGCACGGTATGAAACATATGCTCGAAGGCGGATACCTGGCTGATGTCCCGATTACAATTGCAGCGATAGACCCGTGCTATTCCTGTACGGACCGCGCGGTCGCGGTTCATTCTGAAATGGATTCCAAAGTAATGGATTGGCGGGAACTCCGCGAGTACGGCAATGAATGGTATAAAAAGCACGGCGTTGATGTCTCGGCATTAGTGCTGTAAGAATGGCGGAAAAGCACATATGATAGAGTTCTTGGAAATACTGTTTAAGATACTTATTTTCCCTGGATTATTGTTCATGCTGGTATACAGCTTCCTGCTGGAATATCTGGACCGCAAAGTGTATGCCCTGATGCAGAACCGCTCCGGTCCGCGTTGGTATCAGCCGCTTGCGGATTTTTTCAAGCTGCTCGGCAAAAAGGTGATTATCCCGGCTGATGCGGACGAGAAGATGTTCCGCATCATGCCGGTTATTTCCATCGCCGCTGTCGCGTCGGCTTTTCTGTATATACCGGTATTCGGCATGCGTTCCGTATACTCTTTCAGCGGCGATCTTATTGTTGTCCTGTATTTTCTGGCGATACCGCCGCTGACCTTGTTCCTGGCCGGCTGGTATTCGCGGGATGTGTATGCGACCTTAGGTGCCACGCGCGTCCTTACGCAGATGTTTGTATATGAGGTGCCACTGTTCATCTCTCTTCTGGCACCGACGATCCTTGCAGGGACATGGTCGATTACCGGGATGGCGGACTTCTACGCGGACCATCCGCTCTTCGCTCTGATTAATATTCCGGCGATGTTTACAGCATTGATTGCGTTTCAGTGTAAACTGGAGCGCGCACCGTTTGACTCGCCTGAAGCAGAAACAGAAGTTGTTTCCGGTCCGCTCGTGGAATATGGCGGCAGGCTGCTGGCTTTTTTCAAAATTGCGACAAACTGCGAGCTTGTGCTTGTTGTATCGCTTTTTGCAGCAATCTTCCTTCCATTCATGTCGGGAAATGTATGGGTGGATTTTCTTCTGTACTTTATAAAAACATTGGCGGCTCTGTTTCTGATGATTCTCATGCGTGCAACAATGGCAAGACTTGAGATCAGCCATATCGTAAGTTTCTGCTGGAAATTTCTGTCGCCCATTGCACTTGCTCAGGTATTGATCAACATTCTGATCAGGGGGGTACTGTAATCATGGGAATAACAAAATCCGGAAAAGTCGGACCCGGAAAAATTACGCTGGATGCCTTGCGGAATCTGATCAGAACGCCGGCCACGACGTCTTATGTCGGAGAAAGTGCACCGAAGGTTGAGAAAAATATCCGCGGCCGTATTCAGTACAATCCGGCCAACTGCATAAACTGCCGTCTCTGTATGCGTGACTGTCCTACCGGCGCCCTGACAATTATCAACGACGGGACAAAGGAAGAAAGGAAGATGAGGGCGGTCCTGCATGTCGGACACTGCATTTTCTGCTGCCAGTGCGTGGATTCGTGTATGAAGAAATGCCTGACGTATTCCCAGGACATAGACTTTGCGAAAACGAACAAAGACGATCTCACGGTAGAGCTATGACAGATATGCTTTCATATCTGAAAGAAATGATTCCAAAGGGACAGAGGACGGCTGTCATGGGCGTCGGCTCCGTACTGCGGTGTGACGACGGTGCCGGCATGTATTTTATCGAACAACTGGAATCCAGGATTCAGCTGGAGAATATACTTCTTATTGCAGGATCTTCTGCTCCCGAAAACTTTACAGGTGTAATCAAAGATTTCAAACCGGACATACTGTTTATCGTAGATGCTGCGTTCATGGGGCTTCCCGTCGGAGAAACCAAAGTAATCGAGAAAACGGATATAGACGGGATGGGCTTCTCCACACACATGCTGCCGCTGTCCGTCATGCTGAGTTACCTTGCTCTTGAAACCGGCTGCGGCGCTGTCTGTATCGGAATCCAGCCCAAAAACACGGATCAGGGATTTGAGATGTGCGGGGAGGTCCGCAGGGCCGCTGAAAAACTCGCCGTAACCTTTGCAGAAGCGATAAATTAATAAGGGACATTGTCCTGAAACGGCAGCCTTGCGGCCTTTTGCGCCTGCAGGGCTATTCATTTCTATGACGCGCGTCGAAAATGCAGGAAAATTTAAGATGGCATGGAAGCCGCTGATCGTTTATGATAATGGCGACGGGAGGGGACATACATGACAATGGCAAAAGTAATTCTGAAAAAAGAAGAGGGCAGAACACTGCGCGCCGGAGGTGCGTGGGTTTTTGACAATGAAATAGATAGAATCGAAGGTGATTTTGATAACGGCGGCCTTGTAAAGGTCCATGCTTTCAATGATTTTTGCCTTGGAACGGGATTTATTAATACAAAATCCAAAATCAGGATCCGTATGATGAGCAGGTCCCCGGACCGGGAGATCGACGCTTCATTCATCCGGCAGCGTGTCAGGGACTGCGTTTTGTACAGGAAAAGCACGATTGATATGTCGAGCTGCCGCCTGATATTCGGTGAGGCTGATTTTCTGCCGGGGCTTGTTGTGGATAAATTCGCCGATGTCCTTGTTGTGGAGTCTTTAGCTCTTGGCATCGACCGTTTTAAGCTGCAGATTATTGAAGACCTTAAGGAGCTGCTCGCTGCGGAGGGGATGCCTGTCCGCGGTGTCTATGAGCGAAGCGATGCCAGAGTCCGCGAACTCGAGGGAATGGAACGTTCCAAAGGCTTTATCGGAGAACCCTTTGATACAAAGGTGCTGATAACGGAGAACGGCGTAAAGTATTACGTGGATGTTGAAGAAGGCCAGAAAACCGGATTCTTCCTTGACCAGAAAATGAACCGTGCAGCAATCCATCCCTTATGTAAAGGTGCCAGGGTGCTTGACTGCTTTACCCATACAGGTTCTTTTGCACTGAATGCAGGACTTGCCGGAGCCCAGAGTGTCCTCGGTGTAGATGCTTCCGACCTTGCCATCGCGCAGGCGAAAGAAAACGCCGAACTGAACGGTCTGCAGGACATCGTTACATTTTCCTGTGAGGATGTGTTTGAACTTCTGCCGAAGCTGGAAAGCCAGGGGGAACGGTACGACGTCGTTATCCTCGATCCGCCCGCCTTTGCAAAATCGAGGGATTCCGTGAAAAACGCGAAGAAGGGCTACAAGGAAATCAATCTGCGTGCGCTTAAGCTTATTAAGGACGGCGGATACCTGGCAACATGTTCCTGCTCGCACTTCATGACACCTGAACTTTTTACGGAAACAATTGCTTCCGCTGCCAGGGATGCGCATAAACGGATCCGGCAGGTGGAATACCGCACACAGGCTGCCGATCACCCGATTTTATGGTCAAAGCAGGATGCGGAATCCTATTATCTGAAATTCTATATCCTGCAGGTATGCGCGGAAAAGTAAGACGCATGCCATGTGCAGGAATTCCGCAAGCCGGAATTCCTGCTGCATTCGGGGAATACCAGGTAAAACAATTTTGCTTTTTTATAACGCAATATTTGTAAAAAACGAATCATCTATACTTAAAAAAATACAGCCCACAAAAGCTTCCCGGATACATATTCTTTTCCCGAATTGTGCATTACATGGGTGACAAATGCTTAATTTGCAGTACAATAAAACAAAATGTCCCGAACGTTTGACAGTCTCGCAAGAAACATATGCAGCGGCAGCAACAGGAATCTTCGCTTGAGCTGACGGTCTGCATCCGGAGGTTCATATATGGGCAAAACACGCATGCCGCTGCCCGACATCCCGAACAGTATCAGCAGCGCCGGGAAAAGCATTTCGAAACGAAACAGAGCTCCTTTATCAGGTTATACATTTTTGAAAAAAATAATATTTACAAATGGGTAAATCAGGCACGTCTCATACGCTGCCTGATTTATTTTTTATTAACAGACTAAACGTTACGATCAGTGATTATTATCCGGGGGGATGAACACTATGCTGACACATTCAAACGCATTTATCTTCAAGAAATACAAAGACAGACGGCAATGCATGGACGATTTTTCCGGGGAGTTCTTCTCCGTTGACCTGCAGATCGCCGTGAAGCCCGGAGCGCTGCGTGCGCCTGACATACAGCTTCTGGAAGATCAGATCTACAACCTGGTCTTTTCGTATAATTCGTTTGGTTTAATCAATCTCGGAAAATCAGCTTACTTTTACCTGACGGTTAAGTCCGTAAGAGGCGGGCTGATCTATGAGACACACCGTTACCGCTTTGACAGTCAGACTTTGAGTGTGCTGTGGGATGAGAGGGAAGTCTGGTTTGACATGAATGAAGAATACATAATTGAGTTCGGGCTGGACGAGCGCTGCGGGAAAACGCTCGACTTCTGGCATTGGCTCGAGAGCAGTACTTCTTCTTTTTGGGAAAATATCGAACTAAAGGGATTCCTGCATTGTGACAGTGAACCCCATGTTGCAGCATGTTTCAGAAAAGGGAACGGAAGGGAGGACGTCTTTGTCAGTACACTTGATATTCCGTCCGATAACCCTAACTGGCTGCCCGGAACATATGAAAGGGATTCAATGACAGCTGACTGGTTTTCCGTGAAAATTGAAGTGTACGATGAAATGCTGTGGGAAAAGGTTGTTCCTCAGGCGCTTCAAATTGCGGCAGTTAACCAGATTGAGCTTGACCAGAATCTCTCGCTCCTGGAAAAAGCTACGGATGCAAGAAGCCCGGAGGAAGCAGAATATTACCTTGAAGAGCATGAAATCAGTTTTTATCCCGGGCTCGAAGTAAGCTCAGGAAACAAATATCTGCTTGAGGGTTCACTCCGTACGCTTCTGCAGCTGCTTTCAGAGGCGGACAGCAGCCACTACGTTGCCGAAACGCATACCGAATATTTTTACAACAGGAAAAGCCTGTACCTGGAAATCTGGGATTTTGATCCGGATACATTCGAACTGGTCATTTCCCATACAAAGCCGCTGAACCCATAACTCCGTATGCCCGATTTTATGAATTAAGAAGAGAGACGGAGCAGAGCATTTGGTATGCTTTCCCGAAGCTGGCAGATGAAATGTATAATTGTCTGACACGGGAGTAGGAACATGTCTGCTAAGCACCGTCTTTTCTGCATTCTGCAGGATAAATTTTTAGCTGCCTGAGACAAATGAAGCATATAATGGATATATATTTTCCCGGTGAAGCTTAATTGCTGCACCGGGGAATATTTATGTGAAGGAGCCGGAAGATGGGTATTTTTTCAAATCCGTATGTGGAAATTGCAGGCAGCTCGCTTGTGATCTATTTCTTTATTATCATCGCATTCCGTATTTCCGGAAAAAAAGAATTGTCACAGCTTTCCGTGGTTGACCTTGTTTTTATCCTCCTGATCAGCAATGCAGTGCAGAATGCAATGGTCGGTCCCAACACAACCCTGCTGGGCGGACTTGTTGCTGCCGCATCACTGTTCGCTGCCAATTTCCTGTTTAAGCAGATGATTTATCGTTTCCCGCAGCTTGGCTCCTTTGTCCAGGGGGAGGCCATGATGCTCATCTACAACGGCAGACTGATTCAGGCAAATGTTTCGAAAGCAAAAATCACTCATGATGAAATCATGGAAATACTCAGGGAACACGGGATTGCAGCCATAGAGGAAGTTGATCTGGCCGTCCTTGAGGTGGACGGCAATATCAGTGTCCTTTCGGAACAGTTCAATCGGAAGACAGTCAGAAAGAGAAAATCCAGACCGGATATTACTCAGAACAATAAGTGATATGAAATATCCGGAGGAAGAAGCATATGCCGCCTGCCATGCGGCTGCATTGTATTCGGGTGACAAACCCAATACAATGAATATAGTTTATGTATATCAATAAAAAACGGAGGACATAAAGAATGAGCACACCGCATAATTCAGCTAACCAGGGAGACATCGCATCAAAAGTACTATTGCCGGGAGATCCGCTCAGGGCAAAATATATTGCAGAAAATTTTCTGGAGAATCCTGTCTGTTATAACGAAGTTCGAGGCATGCTTGGTTTTACCGGTATGTACAAAGGAAAACGTGTTTCTGTACAGGGCACGGGAATGGGAATGCCGTCCCTGTCAATCTACGCAAATGAGCTAATCGAATTTTTTGGAGTAAAGACGCTTATCCGGGTCGGGACATGCGGCGCGATCCGCCCGGACATTCACATTAAGGATGTTGTCATCGCACTCGGCGCATCAACGGATTCCAATATGAATCATGACCGTTTCGGAAGCATCAGTTTTGCGCCGACAGCGGACTTTACACTTCTGGACAAGGCATACCATCTGGCACAGGAGAGAAACATGAGAGCCGTCGTAGCAAATGTATTTACGAGCGATAAATTCTATGACGATGCGATGGAACAGAAAACAAAGCTGATGGCCGCCTACGGTGTTGCGGCTGTTGATATGGAGACCTGTGAACTCTACTCAATTGCTGCCAGACACGGAGTCGATGCACTTACACTGATGACAGTCAGTGATTCCCTGATATCCGGGGAAGGATGTACAACGGATGAACGACAGACTAATTTTAACGACATGATAAAAATTGCGCTGGAAATCATCTGAGCATGTCCCCTAATGCTTCCTTTATTTGTATTATATACAAAAGTTTCCGTTGATGATTCCTGAGTCTTGTGCAAAGGACCATACTTTTTCCGGAATACTTGCGGTGCAGACTATAAAATCATAAAATCATGACAAGTAGTTCCTGTATGAAGCAAATTTGAATATGCAAGATGAGAAATCGAGGAGATAATATGAAAGAAAAAATTGGACAGAAAATTTACGACACCGAAAAAGCGACGGCGGTAGGCCATCAGTCAAATGGGTATTACGGCGATGACGCAGGTTTTGAGGAGACACTGTACCTGAAGGACAAAAAGGAGTTTTTCCTCTATGCCGTAGGAGGCAGCGAATCCCAGTATCCTGCAGAAAAGATTTTCCCGCTTGAACTGGCTGATGCTTCGGAATGGCTTAACCGCGTAACAGGGGAGATGCATGCATCTGCCGTTCTTGCCGGACTTGACACCAAAACAGCTGTCCCGGCAGCGCCTGCTGCAAAGAAGGCGGTAAAGGCTGCGGCAACACAGAAAGCTCCGAAAGCAAAGACAGCACCTGCAGCCAAAACAGCCGTTAAGTCTGCACCCGCACCCCAAAAAGCCCCGAAGACGGCCGCAAAAACAGCGGTCAAAGCAGACGCAAAGGCAGCGGTCAAAGCAGACGCTGTCCCGACTGCGCTTAAAGCTGCCGCTTCCCCTAAAACCGGCAAATCCTCATCCGCGAAAAAAGCGTAACAGCAGCATTTTCGGAGAACAACCACCGGTATTGTCACAGGATCCCCCTCCGATTTGCCGGCCGTAATGAAATGAAAAACACACAAGTGCCGCAGTTACGCGGCACCTGTGTGTTTTTTGCTGTCAGCAGCGACACAGATCATGTGCCGGAACAAAGCAGCATAAACGGACGGACTACCCCTTGTTTTTTGGCAGCTTAACGGAAAAGGAAGTACCCTGCCCGAGTTTGCTTTCTACGGAAATTTCGCCTTCGCAGAGCTCTACAATCCTTTTAACGATGGAAAGACCGATACCGCTCCCCTGGGCTGCGTGTGACCTGTCGCCCTGATAGAATTTATCAAAAATATGCTTCATGGTATTATCATCCATTCCTTCGCCGTCATTGCTGATTCTAAATTGTATTTCGTCAGACGTTTCAACGGTCCGGATTGTGATATGCCCATTTTCCGGTGAGTATTTGATCGCATTGTCTATGAGATTGATCCAGAGATGTGAAAGCATTTCCGCATTTGCATATATTTTTGCAGGGGCCAGGTCGAGGCTGATATCCAGGTTTTTTGCGCTCCACTGCTTTTCAAACAGGATGACGCTGTTCCGGATCTGCTCATCGAGTTCGTATTTCGTCTGTTCGGTGATGAACTGCTGGTTTTCAAATTTAGAAAGGAGAAGGATATTCGAAGACATATTGGCAAGACGTTCGGATTCGCTGACAATGATATCCGTGAATTCCTTTCTCTTTTCCGGAGGCAGATTCTCATTCTGCAGCTGCCTCGCAAATCCGCGGATCGATACAATCGGAGTTTTGAATTCGTGGGAGTAGTTGTCGATGAAGTCATTCCGGAACAGCTCGATGCTGCCGAGTTCTTCGGCCATATGGTTGAAATTTGCAAGCAAATCGGCAATTTCAGAAGGCCCTTCAATTTCTTCAACACGCACGCTGAAATCCCCGGTAGAAATGGCCTTGGTTGCTTTTATCAGCTGGTTGAGCGGATTCAGAATCTTTTCGCTTAAAACAGCAGAAATGGATGTCCCGATAACACTGCAGGCAAAAAGGGGCACAAGTATGGAAAAAGCCGGTGTCAGTCTCGGAATCGGATAAAGTCCGATGATATACAGGAAAAAGAAACATAATCCTGTGAGAAATCCTGCCGACATCATGATGCAGAATACCAAAATAACCATGGTAATGTTCAGGGATCTGATTCTGTTCATCCTTTTATCACCGCCTTATATCCAAGCCCGCGGACCGTAACAATTTCAAAATCAGGGTTGTCCCTGAACCGGTCGCGCAGGCGGTTTATATGGACATCCACCGTGCGTTCGTCCGTGTCGGAGTTCATATCCCATATCTCATCCATGAGGCTTCGTCTTGTGAATATCTTATTGTGGTAGGAAAGCAGTTTGTAAAGCAGCATGAATTCCTTGTTCGGGAGCTCCTGCACAAGACCGTCATGATCAACAGTCAGCGCATCATAGTCGAGTGTTGTATTTACGACCGTCAGCCTGTGCTCGTTTGCAATACGGGAACGGCGGAGAAGCGCTGCAATCCGTAAGATCATTTCCTCTTCGTCAACCGGCTTCACCATATAGTCATCGGTCCCGGAAAGGAATCCTTTCTTTTTATCGGCGGGGGTTTCTTTTGCCGTTACCATCAGTACAGGCAGGCTGCAGTTTCCCCTGCGCAGTGTATCAATGAATTCATAACCGTTCATGCGGGGCATCATCAGATCAAGGACGATCAGATCCACATGGCGGATTTCCATTTTTTCGAGCGCGTCTATTCCGTCTTTGGCAGGGACAACCTCATATCCGTTCTGCGCAAGGACCGTTTCCATGAGTTTCCTTGTGTTGTTATCGTCTTCAACTACCATGATGCAAAACATATAACTGCCTCCGGGAATCCAATACTAACCGGTATTTTATCCATTTATTGTAAACTGATTATAAACAAAAACATATTTGTTTTCCCGCAAGAATTTTCATATCCGGCGGTTCCGTTTATATTCAGTTAATATTCGAACTTTATGATGACTCCATTGATTCCTGAAAAAAGGAGCATCGCATACATGCTGGTTCTCAAAAACCTTTGTAAAGAGTACAGGGAAGACGGTACGGTAAACAAAGCCTTACAGGCAGTTAATATTGAATTTAAAGACCATGAATTCGTATCGGTCATAGGGCCTTCCGGTTCCGGAAAGACGACACTCCTGCATATCATCGGAGGAATGGATGTCTTTTCGGACGGAGACATGCTGATCAACGGAAAATCCGTCAGGGGATATTCGAACGCGGATTGGAATGCATACCGCAACAAGTCGCTTGGATTTGTGTTCCAGGACACGAACCTGATTGCCGGACAGACAGTCCTGTCAAACGTCGAACTTGCCCTTACCCTGTCCGGCACAGCAAAAGAAAAGCGCCGGAAACGGGCTGTAGACGCCCTCAGACAGGTCGGATTCGAAGATACTTCAATGAATAAGAAACCGGCACAGCTTTCCTGCGGCCAGCGGCAGCTTGCAGCAATCGCGAGGGCGCTGGTAAATGATCCGGATATTCTTCTTGCCGATGAGCCGACATCATGCCTTGATGCCGAAACGGGTAAAAGGATTATGGAACTTTTCCGGGAACTGTCAGAAACCAAGCTGGTTATTGCAGCAGGCAGCAATCCGGATTCTTTTAAAGGATATGCGGCAAGGACGGTGACACTTGCCGGAGGCATCGTCGCGGATGATTCGAATCCGTTTCATATTGTGGTGGAAAAACCTGCCGTACATAATAACAGAAGGCTGAAAAAGGGGAAAAAAGAGACGATTCACATTCTGAGTGCGTTTGCGGCTGCGGGCAGAACAGTGGCTTCCCGCAAAGTAAATACTGTTCTGCATGCATTTGCAGGAAGTGTCGGGATACTTGGAATCGCATTTACTTCCGGTATTTTATGGCGCGGAAAAGCCAGCAAAATGCCGGTGCCTCTCATCGTGTTCACACTTGCCCTGTCGATTGTAATGGCAGGCATTTTTACATATGTTTCCGTTCTTAAGAAAAGAAGATACATCAGTATACTGCGCGGCCTGGGTGCATCCGGGAGGGATATTTTTCGCATCATTTCTGCAGAGGCCGTGATCTATGGCTTTGCTTCCGGCATGATCGGCGTTGCAGGCATTATGATTCTGTCTGCTCCGCTGACGGGAAGCGTCCGCCTTTTGACCGCATCAAATACAATGTGGATCATCCTGATCAGCATCCTGATTAATCTTCTTGCGGGCTGTATTCCTTCAGGGATTGCCGCTGCAAAAAAACCGGCTGCAGCTCTTGATGACGGATAATCAGCATGCAGATCCATCTATATTTGAGTATTTCCAGACAGAAGACTGACTATATAAAGTCAAGTCCTAAATAGGAAAAAGGTAGCGTAAACGCTAGACGCAAGGAACTTTGAAAATAATGCATGCTAAACAGACCTGAACCAATGGTCCAAGTCTGAAACAAGGAGTAAGGGACTCGAGTTACGCTTGAGTCACGAAGGCCTCGTTAGTAGTTAGAATGCGGAATATGACGCGTACAAGTTTTTTAGAAACGTGTCCCAGAGCAACAAAATAATGCTTGCCCTGAGCAAGTTTAGTGTCCATGTAATGCCGGAAGGTATCACAGTAAACGGAGGCCAGACGAGCAGCCTGCATCAATGCCCAGCGAAGATACGTCGAGCCATGCTTGACCATCGGCGTATGGCCGGCGGTAAACTTTCCCGACTGGTAAGTGGAAGGATCCAGGCCTGCAAACGCAAGTAATTTATCCGGAGAACTGAAGCGATGAATGTCGCCGATTTCCGCGAGAATAATGGCTGTGAGTGTTGGGCCGATACCGGGAATAGATAGTATGGGAGAGTGAATCGCAGCAACAATTGTCTGAATGGCTTTTTCCAGTTGCTTGAGCTGGTCCAAAAGGAAATCGAGCTGTTGCAACGTAAGGCGGAGTTCCAGCTCTGAAGCAGGGCTATTCGCACCAATCGACTGCTGAGCTAACTGTTTAATCTCGAGAGCTTTTTCACGGGAATAACGGCCTTTCGAGGCCGCGTACAACAAGTTTGTTAAACGATCGATCCGGCAGGCTGCGATCTGTCTGGCGCTTGGAAGTTCCAGAAGCAAAGTCCTCATGGAAGCCTGTGCAGCCGAGCAGCAGACAGAAGGTAATTCAGGAAAAAGGATGTCAACCAGACGAGAAATGCATTGTTTGAGCTTAGTTCGCTGAGAGACCAGACGGGACCTGTGCCTAGTTAGTGTTTTCAGCTCTTGAATCTGGTAAGATGCAGGTACAGGAGTTGATTCTGCTGACATGAGCAACTGAGCGATGCATTTTGCATCTACCTTGTCTGTCTTGGTTCTGCGAAGGGATTGGGATTTCCGAAACAGGTTAACCTGTAACGGATTGAAGACAATGGGCTGGATTCCGCTGCTACGGAGGAAAGCCACAAGGTTCTCGCTGTAATGTCCGGTAGATTCAAGTCCTGCTTTTATTTGGTCTGCACCTTCCTGGTGTAATGCCTCCTGAATGGCAGAATAAAGTTCTTGAAATCCCTTCCGATCATTGCTGAGAGTAAATGCCTCACGGAGCACGGTTCCGCTGCCGCCTAAGATGCAGCAATCGTGTTTGTTCTTGGCGACATCGATTCCAACATAAATCATGTCCATACCAGCTTTCTTAAAAAGTACGCTGAATGTTCCACAGACTTTCTGCTACTGGATCCTCGTTCCATATAAACCGTCGAACGGTATCTGACTCATAACCAATTAAGCAAAAAGCTGTGGCTGGAGCCTTCAAAAAAAACCGTCTAGCGGTAGGAGAACAAACCAGTCCACAGCGCCTGTGTGCATTATACAAAACACTAGATAACTAGCGCTTTGTGTAGCGCAATTTAATAATACGAGGAGAACACATTATGTCAAAAGTAATTGGTATTGATTTAGGTACAACAAATTCATGCGTCGCAGTTATGGAAGGCGGCGAAACGGTAGTTATCCAGAATGCCGAAGGCGGACGCACAACCCCGTCGATTGTAGCTTTTGCCAAAACAGGGGAACGCCTGATCGGACAGGCCGCCAAGCGTCAGGCTGTTACAAATCATGAGCGTACCGTCAGTTCGATCAAGAGAGAGATGGGAAGCGATTACAAAGTTAATATTGACGGAAAGAAATATACACCGCAGGAAATATCATCCATGATCCTGCAGAAACTCAAAACCGACGCGGAAAATTTTCTTGGTGAGCCGGTTACGGATGCGGTTATTACCGTGCCGGCGTATTTCACGGATTCGCAGCGCCAGGCAACAAAGGATGCGGGAAAAATTGCCGGACTGCATGTGCAGAGGATCATCAATGAACCGACCGCAGCAGCCCTTGCATACGGCGTCGACAAAGAAACGGCACAGAAGGTTATGGTTTATGACCTGGGCGGAGGCACCTTTGATGTGTCGGTGCTTGACATTGACAACGGCGTTATCGAAGTGCTGGCAACAGCAGGCAACAACCGCCTTGGCGGAGATGATTTCGACAGCTGCGTAGTTGATTACCTGATCAGGGAATTTAAAAAGGAGACGCGCTGTGACCTGACAAAAGATCCCGCGGCCATGCAGCGTGTTAAGGAAGCAGCAGAGAAAGCAAAAATTGAGCTGAGCGGAACAGCTTCAACATCGGTTAATCTCCCATACATATCATCCGACTCAAAAGGGCCGCTTCATATGGACTTACCGCTCACCCGCGCAAAGTTCGACGAACTTACGTCACACCTTGTAAAAGCTACCATGGACCCGGTTAGGGAGGCGATGGGCGACTCGGGCCTTTGCACTTCGGATATAAGCAAAGTGCTTCTTGTCGGGGGATCTTCCCGTATCCCTGCGGTTCAGGACGCCGTCCGAAAATTCACAGGGAAAGAACCCTTCAAGGGCATCAATCCGGACGAATGTGTAGCCATGGGTGCGGCCTTGCAGGCCGGCGTACTGGCAGGCGACGTAAAAGGTCTGATCCTGCTCGACGTTACCCCGCTTTCACTTGGAATTCAAACAATGGGCGGTGTTTTTTCCAAAATCATCGAGCGAAATACGACGATTCCGATCAGGAAAAGTCAGATTTTCACAACGGCAGCCAGTTTCCAGACATCTGTGGAGATTCATGTGCTGCAGGGAGAACGGGAAATGGCGTCCTATAACAAGACGCTCGGAAAATTCAAACTGAGCGGCATTCGCCGCGCACCGAGGGGCGTTCCCCAGATTGAGGTCACGTTCAATATTGACGCCAATGGTATTGTTAATGTATCCGCAAAGGATCTCGGGACAGGCAAGGAGCAAAGCATTGTCATCACGGCCTCCTCGAACCTGAGCCAGTCTGAAATAGACAGAGCGGTATCTGAAGCAAAACAGTATGCTGCCGAGGACGAACGCAGCAGGGATGAGGCCACGGCGAAAAACCAGGCAGAGCAGCTGCTGTACCGGGCAGAGTCAATTGTGAAAAAGCTCGGCAAGGATGACCGAGGAGAGCTTGAGGAATGTATGAAGCGAACCAGAAAGTCGCTGAAGAGCAAAGACGGCTCACTTATTATGGCGGCATGCCATGAGCTGTCCGACGTCCTCGATAGAATGCAGCAGAAAGTCCCGAATGACAGCGGTGCGGATGATACCTGCAGTGATTCGGGAAATTATGCAGGCAAGGGTGCAGACACGACTGCCGGCGGAGCGTATTATGATGCAGACTATCATGCACCGGACAATGATAAATAGAGAGACCGGGCAGAGGGAAGATAAGGCGGGGAATATATGTTTGGCTATGTAGTCGCAAATTTGGATAAATTGTCGGAAGAAGAAAAGCAGCAGTACAGGTCCTGTTACTGCGGTCTGTGCAATGCACTCGGGACCCGGCACGGATCCCTGAGCCGAATCACGCTTACATATGATATGACGTTTCTTGTACTGCTTCTTTCCGCACTCTATCAGGAAAAGTGTGAAATCAAGTCCGGGCGATGCATCATACATCCCGTCAGGTCACATACATACTGGCAGAACGAAATCACGGACTATGCGGCTGACATGAATGCCGCGCTTGCTTACTATAACTTCCTTGATGACTGGGCGGATGACCGGAACATACTGTCATTTGGTGAAGCAAAGCTCTTTGAAATGGAATATAAGCGGGTCGAAGCCGTGTATCCGCACAAATGCGCGGTAATCAAATCATGCCTCGATGAACTGTCCCGGATCGAGAAAACAGGAGAGATGAACCCGGACATACCCGCAAACTGCTTTGGAAGGCTGCTCGGTGAAATTTTTGTCTGGAAAGTTGACGGATATGCAGAAAACCTGCGGGCTTTCGGATATGCACTCGGCAAATTTATCTACATTATGGATGCATGCCTTGACCTGAAGGCTGACATCAAAAAAGAACGCTATAATCCGATGGCGGCATCGTCATCCGAAGAATTCCGCAGCGTACTCAGCCTGCTTTTGGCGGACTGTACGGAAGCGTATGGGAAACTGCCGGTTGACAGGGACAGTAAACTGATTGAAAACATCCTCTATTCGGGTGTTTGGACAAGATATGAAGCAGAGGACAGGAAAGCGAAAAGGAGACAGAAAAAATGATTTCGGATCCATATAAAGTGCTGGGTGTTTCTACTGCCGCTTCGGATGACGAAATTGCGAAGGCATACCGCAAACTTGCGAAAAGATATCATCCGGATGTGAACCACGGAGCTCCGGAAGCCGCAGCAAAGATGAGTGAAATCAATGCAGCGTATGAGCAGATCAAAAGCGGAAATATACCCCAAAGCAGCGGCGGATACGGCAGCCAGACCACCTATGGGAACGGTTACGGAAACAGTTACGGAAATAGTTCCGGAAATAGTTCCTCGGGAGGATACGGACCGTTTACGGGCGGATTTGATCCCTTCGGCAGATACGGGCCATTCGGAGGCTTCGGAGGTTTTGGCGCAGGAGGCGGATACAGCGGACAGCAGAGAAGCGCATCCACAGAATTTGACCCCGTTACGCACTATATACGTGCCGGGTATTACCAGGAAGCATGCAATGTTCTGGCCGGCATGAAAGTCAGAAGTGCCGAGTGGTATTACTGGAGTGCCGTTGCGAATGCCGGGCTCGGAAATAAAATTACGGCGCTGAACCATGCGAAGACTGCTGTCCAGATGGAGCCGGATAATCCGGAGTACCAGCGGGTTCTGAACCAGATCCAGAACGGAGGCCGTGTGTACCAGCAGCAAAGCCAGGGATACGGGATGCCGACGGTCTCGGTGAATAAACTTTGTATCGGACTGTGTCTGGCAAACTTGTGCTGCAAAATGTGCCTTGGCTTTTAATAATACCTGCAAGGAGTGAGAGAAAATGGGAAATTTCAGAAACAAACTGGCTGACTTCATGTCCGGAAGATATGGTCCGGATCAACTGTATTATGCGTCGCTTATTCTTTACCTGGTTTTACTTGTTGTGAATTATTTTGCACAGTCGATGATTATCAGCGGGCTGCTCTGGATTGTAATCATTTTGACGGTATTCCGGACATTTTCCAGAAATATTTACAAGAGGCGCGCCGAGAACGAAGTGTTTTTGAAGCTTTGGAATCCTGTCAAAGCAGAATTTGTACTGGGTTTCCGCAGAATAAAGGAAATAAAGACGCGCCGCTTCCGCAAATGCCCGAACTGCAGGACAGTGCTGCGCCTTCCGCGCAGTACCGGGAAGCATACTGTCGAATGTCCCTGCTGCCATAAGGACTTTCAGGTGACAATACGTTTTTAACGGGGATTTTGTCTGTGTGCCTGTGAATGTGATATGATTGCAAAGAAAAAAAGAAGCTGCAATATTTGCAGATTGATAAAACAATCCTTAATGCATTCTATTCTCAGGAGGAGACCACAAATGAAACCATATGAACGTTTGCTGAAATACGTATCAATCCATACGACCTCTGATGAAGAATCGGAAACGCATCCAACAAGTGCGCGTCAGCTGGACCTCGCCAATAATCTCGTTTCGGAGATGCGGGAATTGGGGCTTTCTGACGTCAGAATCAGCGTGGAGGGCTATGTATACGGCAGTATTCCGGCTTCGGAAGGATATGAGGACAGACCGGCACTCGGGTTTATTGCGCATATGGATACCGCCCCGGATGCAAAAGGCGACGGCGTTAAGCCGCAGGTCATAGAAAATTACCAGGGTGATGCAGTCGAACTGAAGGGAAACGGCAGTGTTTTGAGTCCCGCCATGTTCCCGCATCTTTCCTCGCTGAAAGGCCGCACTCTTATCACAACCGACGGCACGACTCTCCTTGGCGCCGACGACAAAGCCGGCATCGCGGAAATAATGACGGCATGCGAATTGATCCTTCACGAGAAAATTCCGCACGGAAGAATCTGCGTCGGCTTCACGCCGGATGAAGAAGTTGGAAAAGGTGCCGACTGTTTTGATGTGAAAGGATTCGGCGCCGACTATGCATATACGATGGATGGCGGACCGGAAGGGGAACTGGAATATGAGAATTTTAATGCAGCCCAGGCAAACCTTGAAATAAAGGGAATTGCCGTCCATCCCGGAACGGCAAAAAACACGATGGTGAATGCTCTGGCTGTCGCCTGCGAAATCAACAGCATGCTGCCTTCTGCGGAAACGCCTGCTCATACGGAACTTTATGAAGGGTTCTATTACCTTCACAAACTGGAAGGCGGCACGGAACATGTATCAATGTCTTATAGTCTTCGCGATCACGACAGCAGCCTTCTGACTGCACGTAAAAAGACATTGCAGCAGACGGTAAAAATCATAAATGAAAAATACGGCGCCGGGACTGTCAGCCTTTCCATTATTGACCGCTACAAAAACATGGCGGATATTATTAAAGACAATTTTCACCTTGTCAGGAATGCCCGTCTGGCAATGGAGACTGCAGGTGTCACGCCGATTGAAAATCCGATGCGCGGAGGAACTGACGGAGCAACATTAAGTTATAAGGGACTTCCCTGTCCGAACCTCGGTACCGGAGGATATGCTTATCATGGAACATTTGAACACATCACGGCGGAAGGCATGGAGACGAGCACACAGGTTATCATTGCACTGGTGAAGCTTTATACCGGGCGCAAAGCTGAGGAACGATGAGAACCGATACAAGGGATCGACAGGCAGGGAACAGTCTTTCAAACTGCAGTCTAATATGTTTAATAAGAATAACAGAGACCTCTGCCAAATAACCGCAGAGGTTTCTGCATTACATCGAACAAATACAAAACGCATTTGACCCCATTATTTGTGGAATCCTCCATCAAATAGAAAGAGGAAAACAAGCCCGTATATGGTACACTTAAATCAGTCATTGGTCTGCATTTTGCGGAACCATAGGGACAGGCGGATTATGCAATGAAAATTCTTCCCATAATGAAGAATTTTCCTCCATGTTGGGACGCATTGCATGCGTTCTTTTTTTGCGTTTGTTAATTTTACAGAGGATATACAACAGAACAATTCATATGATGTGCAATGTCCCTGTGCAATCATATACCGTACTGCATCATAGCTGAAGGAGATAATATTGAATTTCGAAAACTATAACATCATTAAACCGATCCAGCGGGCACTCGCTGATGCCGGATATACCGAACCCACCCCCATACAGGCCCAGACGATAACCCCGCTCCTCGAAGGAAAGGACCTTCTTGGCTGTGCGCAGACAGGCACAGGAAAGACAGCCGCATTTGCCATTCCGATTTTGCAGGGGCTGTCTTTCGACCAGAGAAGCACATCCGGACACCGGCAGATCAAGGCCCTGATTCTCGCGCCTACCAGGGAACTGGCCATTCAAATCAATGAAAGCTTTGAAGCATACGGAAAATATCTTGGCCTGAGGACTCTTGTCATTTTCGGCGGGGTTTCCCAGAATCCGCAGATTCGATCCCTCGCAGACGGAATTGACATCCTTGTCGCTACGCCGGGCAGGCTGCTTGACCTGATCGGGCAGAAATTTATCCGGCTGAACAGCATTAAGTACTTTGTCCTTGACGAAGCAGACAGGATGCTCGACATGGGAATGATCCACGATGTCAGAAGAATCATTTCCCTTCTTCCGGCCGAAAGACAGACAATGTTCTTTTCAGCCACCATGCCGGCTGAAATTGCAAAGCTTTCCAGATCCATTCTGCAGAATCCCGTAAAGGTCGAGATTACACCTGCAGCATCAACGGTTGACACCATTGATCAGACGGTATATTTCGTAAACAAATCAAATAAGATGAATCTGCTTATACACGTTTTGGAAACGAACAGCGTGGATTCCGCTCTTGTCTTTTCACGCACGAAGCACGGGGCTGACAAAATCGTCAAGGCGCTTGAACGGGCAGAGCTGCATGCGCAGGCGATTCACGGCAACAAATCCCAGAATGCAAGGCAGCTGGCGCTCAGCAATTTTAAGGAAAGAAAGACGCGGATCCTGGTGGCAACGGATATCGCGGCCAGAGGAATCGATATTGAAGAATTATCCCATGTAATCCAGTTTGACCTTCCCGAGGTCCCTGAAACCTATGTCCACAGAATCGGAAGGACAGGAAGGGCCGGACTTGGCGGAACCGCCATAGCATTTTGTGACGAAGAGGAAAAGCATCTGCTTCGTGACATTCAGAAAGTTATAGCACAGTCTATCCCGATAATGGAGGAGCAGCCATTTCCGCTTGTCGAGATGCCGTCTGAAATCAGGAATAAGACCGAGGCTCCGATGAGGCAGGGAACAGGCCGGCCGGGTGCAGGAAGAGCGAATTCCGGAAGACCGGGTTCAGGCAAAACCAGCACAGACAGACCCGGTTCCGGCAACAGTAATGCAGGCCGGCCGGGTGCAGGGAGAAACAGCGGCAGAGGCGGCGCCGACAGCAGGGACAGATCCGGACCGTCTGCAGCATCATCGGACAGATATTCTTCGGCAGTAAGTTCATCGGACAGATATTCGTCAGAACCTGGAGTAAAAAACCGAGTAAGAAACGAGCCGGCAGCGAAAACAAATCCGGTGCGGGAGAACAGGTGGAAGCGATAAGCAGTCCGCCGCATATACTTTCAGGAACACGGAAAAGGCCCCGCATCTGCAGGGCCTTTTTGCATGGTCAGTCTTGAAAACAACAAATATCGAAGGTATCATAATGCTTTAGCAACAAATCAGCGCCGTATCTATGACTAAATGCAAATACATCCTTGACGGTGTACCTGCTTTATTCAAACAGCATGTCGGCCATCAGGAGGACTTCCTTCCGCTTTTTTTCGGTAATGGAAAAATCGATATGGAAGTTGGCGGATTCGGATTCACCCTCAATGAAATCCCCTGTTCTTGCAAAAGCCGGGATTCTGCTGCGGTTGATTTTAATCATTGTACCGTTGATTTGTTCTACGACGACGAATCCTTCTTCAAAACGCAGAATAAAACCACTGATCATAAAATCCCTCCCTCAAATTGCCGCTTTAAAATTCTGATAGTGTATTGAGTATACAAAGACTAAAATCAAATATCATTATGAAAATGTAAATAAACGATGAAAAGTAAAGAAAAATAGAGTATTCCGATCTGGAAATCCGAAATTGTGAGATGATAACTTTGAAGAAAAAAACAGAACAGGCAAACAGGAGAAAAACATGAAAATAATTATTACTGCTCTCTTTGGACTTGAATCGCTCGTGAGTGAAGATCTGGTACAGATTGGTTACAGCAAAGACAGGATAACCGTATCGGACGGTATGATTTCACTTGATGTACCTTCCGAAAAGCTGCCGGAAGCTGTAGCAAGAGTGAATCTTTGGGTGCGGACAGGGGAGCGTGTTTTCGTAGAACTTGCCAATTTTCCAGCCAAAACATTTGATGAGCTGTTTGACGGAATCTCGCAGATTGCCTGGGAAAATTTCATACCGTCCGACTATGCATTCCATATCAACGGATATTCGAGAAAATCAGAACTGTTCGGCATTTCTGCCTGCCAGTCCATCTGTAAAAAATCCATTGTGAAGCGTCTTCTTTCAGCACGGAATATGCAGCCAGGCGACACAATTGCCGAAGATGAACGGAGAGGACTTCTCAAAATTCAGTTCGGAATTGTTGCTGACCAGGTGAGCGTTATGATCGACACTTCCGGCGAGAGTCTTCATAAACGCGGTTATCGTCCTCTTTCCAATATTGCACCGATCAAGGAGACGCTTGCTGCCGGGCTGGTGCGCCTTTCCCGGTACAGGCCGTTCGGAGAGGAAGCCCTTGTCGATCCATTCTGCGGATCAGGCACGATTGTAATTGAGGCCGCCTTATCTGCCTTCTCGATTGCTCCGGGCCTGAACAGACCCTTTGCAGCCGAGAACTGGCCGGTAATCGGTAAAGCTGCTTTTTCCAGAGCAAGGGAAGAAGCGCTCGATATGCAGGATCATGATATTCCTGACGATATTTACTTCTTCGGTTCGGATCTCGACAAGGCGGCTGTCGAGACGGCAATCCGGAACAGCCATGCAGCCGGCATCGAAAAAGTTGTGCGATTCAAACAGGTCAACGCCTTTGACCAGACACCGGAAGCGCTCCGGGACTGGACAGGTCTGCCGCGTCAGATGGTTATATGCAACCCGCCGTATGGCGAGCGGCTTCTCAGCATTGAGGAAGCGAAGAAGATCTATGAAGGCATTGCGCGGACGTATCTTGATGCCGAGGGGAACTGCAGGAAGGGAATCCGGCTGTCTGTGATCTCCCCCGATGATACTTTCGAACATGCAGTCGGAAGACCCGCCGATAAACGGCGGAAATTATACAATGGTAATATCAAATGCCAGATGTATCACTACTATAAATTAGGAAGAAATGAAAAATAAAATGAATATATAGACCAACAACTGTTATAAAGGTGTCCGTGTATTGCGGACACACAAGAGAACAATTATTCTTGAAATGTCTGGAAAACCCGTGATTTCAGAATGGTTGAAGAAATACAAAAAATATGCGAGTTTTTTACAAAAATGTTACACAAATTGGAAACTCCGTATTTTCAGCCGTTTTGCACCTCGAAGTCCTGAAAACCGTTGTCGTAGAGTTATGCACAGACTTATCCACACAATTCACAGGGAAAACCGGTGGAAAACTCATTTTGAATTGTGGTGAATACTACTGCATGAGAGAATTGCCTCTGCTATAATAAGACAAACGATGCAAAGTGAGGTTTACCGATGCCTACTGTATTTGTAAGTGCCCAGGCTGCGAAAAGCGCATCCTTTTCCATGGCCGGACTGTCATCCGACTGTAAGAACAATGCCCTCAAAGCGATTGCCGATGCCCTGACCGATAATCGGAATAAAATTGTCGAAGAGAACAAAAAGGACCTTGCAGAAGCGGAGCGCACCGGACTTGCCATACCGCTGCAGAAAAGGCTTCTATTTGACGAAGACAAGATCCGTGCCGTCGTGGAAGGAATTTACAGTCTCATGACCCTCCGGGATCCTGTCGGCAGACAGCTTCTCGGTACGGAGATGGATGAGGGACTCTCCTTATACCGTGAAACCTGCCCGATCGGCGTGATCGGTATTATATTTGAATCCCGTCCGGATGCCCTTGTCCAGATTGCGTCCCTGTGCCTCAAGGCCGGAAATGCCGCACTGCTGAAGGGCGGCTCGGAGGCGGCTCATACGAACCGCATCCTTACCGAAATCATTGCATCGGCAACGATCGAAGCCGGAATCCCCGGCGGATGGATCAGTCTGCTCGAATCGAGAAGCGACGTTGCCGAAATGCTTAAGCTCGATGACCTGATCGATCTCATCATTCCCCGCGGTTCCAATGCTTTTGTGCAGTATATCATGCAAAATACCGCCATACCTGTGCTGGGACATGCAGATGGCGTCTGCCACGTATATGTCCATGAAAAGGCTGATCCGGCTATGGCGGTCCGTCTTGTTGTTGACAGTAAAACGCAGTATGTTGCCGTGTGCAATGCCGCCGAAACGCTTCTGATTGATGAATCCGTTGCTCCGGTCCTGCTGCCGGTTCTTGCAAAGGCACTCGAAGAAAAGCATGTTATTCTCCACGGATGCGAAAAAGCCAGGGCAATATGGCCAATGGCGGACGTCGATGAATGGCATCACGAATACCTTGATTATGAAATGTCCGTCCATGTTGTATCCGATGAGAAGGAAGCGGCGGCACATATCAATAAATACGGGTCCGGGCACACGGATGCGATTATCACAGGCGACGAAGAGACGGCGCTCCGTTTCATGCAGGATGTAGATTCGGGGAGTGTTATGTGGAACTGCTCCACACGCTTTTCAGACGGTTTCAAATACGGCTTCGGCGCAGAGGTGGGAATCAGCACATCAAAGATACATGCGCGCGGGCCGGTAGGTCTCGAAGGCCTTGTAACATATAAGTACAAACTTTTCGGGAACGGGCAGATCGTGGAAGACTATGCTGCAGGCAGGAAGCATTTTACGCATCGGCCTATTCCCCTGAAAGATGAGAAGTGATATCATACCCGAAGAAACTACAGGGAGGCGACAAACTTGATTATTTCAATTGGATCTGACCATGCAGGATTTGAACTAAGAAAACAGATCATGGAGCACCTTGCCAAGGCAGGGCACACCTTTATTGAACATGGCGCTGTCAGCAGCACTGTGGCGGCCAGCTATATTGAGGCCGGACAGGGTGTTTCACAGGACCTGCAGCAGGGCAGGGCTGAGCGCGGCATCGTTATCTGCGGCACCGGACTCGGCATCTCCATTGTCTGCAACAAGCACAAAGGCATACGCTGTGCAGTCTGCACGGATGAATTTATGGCCCGCATGTCACGCCAGCATAATAATGCGAATGTCCTTGCATTGGGTGCACGCGTCGTTGGGAGAGGGCTGGCATTATCCATAGTTGACCGTTTTATGGAAGAGCCGTTTGAAACCGGCGGCCGCCATCAGGTACGTGTCAATGATATCGCAGCATTAGAAGAAAAGAACTTCAAGGCAATATGACAGGGAAGTTTCGGATAAAGAGGCGGTTAAATAATTAATTATATATTTGCGGGAGGATTGAACCATGGAATCGAATGTCTTTATTTTTGACCATCCTTTAATACAGCACAAAATATCTCTTCTGAGAGATAAGAACACATCAACGAAGGAGTTCCGTGAACTTGTCGGCGAGATTGCCATGCTGATGGCCTATGAGGTTACCAGGGACCTGCCGCTAAAAGAAGTTGAAATCGAGACGCCGATTGCAATTGCAAAGACAAAGGTCCTTGCAGGCAAGAAGATTGCTATTGTTCCGATTCTCCGCGCGGGACTGGGAATGGTCGACGGGATGCTGAACCTCCTTCCGATGGCGAAAGTCGGACATATCGGACTGTACCGTGACCCGAAGACTCTTGAGCCTGTTGAGTACTACTGCAAACTGCCGGATGATGCAACAGAGCGCGAGATCATTATTCTTGATCCGATGCTTGCCACAGGCGGATCTGCTTCTGCAGCTGTATCGTTTCTTAAGAACAGGGGCATTACGCAGATTAAATTTATGTGCCTGATCGCAGCTCCCCAGGGTATTGCAAGACTCCAGAAAGATCATCCGGATGTACCGGTATTCTGTGCTGCAAGAGATCCTAAACTGAACGAGCATGCATATATTGTTCCGGGCTTAGGTGATGCCGGCGACAGACTTTTCGGCACAAAATGAATAGAAGATCGTTAATCGATTAATAAATTTGTGCATATTCCGGAATCGCCCGGTTTGCATGCGGTTACAAGTAAGCGTAAAATGATGAATAGGTTAATTAAAGACGAGGTCCGGACGAAATGTCCGGGCTTCATCTATTTGAATGTGAAAGTGAGCTGCTATGGGAACTGTTTTATCGCTTGACAGTGCAAATTGGTTTTTTCAGTTTTTAACTTCATTTAAAGAACATTTCCTCGGGACGTTCACAAATATCAATATCGGTGAAGAAATCAGCAATGCCATTCTGCCGAAGAAGCAATATCTTATCCTCGGCGATAAGAGCTATCTTCTGACGGATGCCGTAATTGTGACCTGGATTGCGGTCGGACTTTTCTGCATCCTTTGGATCTGGATTGCCAGGAAGCGTGAACGAATACCTGCGGGGCGCCAGCTGCTTTCCGAATCTCTGGTTGATCTTTTGTTATCCCTCTGCAAAAGCAACGGAATGAATCAAATACAGGCAGAGAGTGTTACTCCTTTTGTAGGCACGATTGCCTTGTTCCTGATTGCATGCAACCTTGCGTCCGTATTCAGCCTTTCGCCTCCGGCAAAAAACATTGCCTTTCCTGTTGCGTTAGCCCTGCTTACAATGTGTTATGTCATATTTACCGGAATCCGCTTTGTCGGACCGAAAGGCTTCTGGGAATCTCTTTTAAACCCGATGCCTGCCATGCTCCCATTCAAAATTCTTGATTATATCATTAAACCGGTCTCGCTTTCCCTTCGACTGTTCGGAAACGTTTTCGGCGCATTTATCCTGATGGAATTTGTCTCGAGTATTATTCCGGCAGGTGTACCGGGTATCCTCGGACTCTGGTTTGATATCGCGGACGGAATTCTTCAGGCAGTAATCTTTACGTACCTTACTATTACCTATATCGGAGAAATCATTGAAGGGGCCGACGCGGCCGCTGAAAAAAAATCAGGAAACATAAAGCAGAAACAGACTGCATAACTGACACTATCCGAGACAGGTACCCGCAAACGGTTTTCATTACGAAAGTAACATCTATACAAAACAGATTCTACATATGATTTAAATGGAGGAAATAGTATGTCAGCAATGTCAGTTTTTTCTTTAGCTCTCAGTTCAGCAGCAACAGCGGCAACTTCCGCAATTGATCCCAAAGGACTTGCAGGAATAGGTGCCGGGCTTGCGATCGGAATAGGCGCATGCGGCGCAGCAATCGGTATTGGTATTGCTGCCGGCAAAGCCCTTGAGTCTGCTGCAAGGCAGCCGGAAATGTACGGAAAGCTCCAGACGATGCTGCTGACGTCTATTGTTTTTATGGAATCCATTGCAATATACGCTCTTGTTGTGGCACTTCTCCTGATTTTTACTTTTTAAAATGCCGGTTCAAAAAGATTCACATTCCGATAATACGTATCGGAAGTTACGAGGTGAAAGATCATGTTTTTTGCGAATGCAATAAATGCGGCCCCTGCAATACAGGATACAGGAAAATGGATACTTCATCTGACCGCAGCAGCAACACCGACCCCTGCCGAATCAGGCCTTCTCTCGGCAGACCAGTTCGGCGGTTATGCAGTGACTGCTGTTTTTACGATTATCAACGTTCTGATCGCTTATCTGGTGCTGAAACATTTTGTTTTCAAGCCGATCATCAAGCTGCTGAACAATCGCCGCACAGCGGTTATGAACGAGCTTGACGAAGCGGATAAGAAGACAAAAGAAGCACAGAAACTTATTGATGAAGCGAATTCCCAGATAGAACGCGCCAAAAGTGACGCATCAACTATCGTGACCGATGCCCGCGTCCAGGCTGAAAAACAGAGTCATACCATCGTTAATGCAGCACAGACGGAGGCCAATCATATTGTTGAGCGCGCTTCTGAAGACTCCAAGCGCATGCATAACGCCATGCTCGATCAGATGAGGGACGAAGTAGCCGATCTCGCAGTTTCCATTGCTTCGAAAGTTGTCGGTTCAGTTATAGATGAAGCACATCAGAAAGAGCTGAATGAACGGATTATGGATGAGACATTAAAAGCTGAGGTGAAAAAGATTGACTGACAATAAGAGCTTCCGCGTCATCCGGATTGTAACCGCTTCAGAGATGTCTGCCGAAAAAGCGAAACTTGTTGCGCAGCGGTTTACCGAGCATTTCAAAATTACCGATTATTCCGTCGTGCAGGAGACTGATAAGGAATTAATCGGAGGATTTATTATCTATGCTGCCGGATATCGTTATGATTACAGCGTAAAGGGCCAGCTTGCGCGAATCGGCAAGCAGCTTAAGACATCCCGGTCGATTTCAACAAATCTTGACGAGTCAGAACCCTCCGAGTCTGAATCTGAAACGATAAAAAAATCAATTGATATGGCTCTTCGTGCATTTGATGAGCAGCCGATGGCTTTGAACGGACAGGATCTTCTCTGGGAAGAGGAGGGCGGCGGTGTTGTTTCGCCCGAGACAGACACACCGAGGCGGCTTGTTGACCGCTTGAGAGAACAGATGGCCAATACTTTTACGGAGAGCACCACGGTTGAGGAAATCGGTCAGGTCATCAGCGTCAGCGACGGCGTTGCTATTGTTAAAGGCATTGAACACTGCCTCAGCAATGAAATGATCATGTTCACGCCGACGACTTTCGGCATAGCACTGAATCTTGAACCGGATCGCGTCGGAGTTGTCCTGCTTGGTGAATCCGAAGATGTAGTAGAAGGCACAATGTGCAAACGTACCGGTAAAACAGTCAGCGTTCCTGTGGGCAGCAGGATGCTCGGACGCGTTGTCGACCCGCTGGGCAATCCGATCGACGGAAAAGGCATTCTGCGGACAAGTGCATTCCGCCCGATAGAAGCTCCGGCCCCCGGAATTGTTGACCGCTCGCCGGTTAATACGCCGCTCCAGACCGGAATAACCGCAATCGATGCGATGACGCCTATCGGAAGAGGGCAGCGTGAGCTTATCATCGGAGACAGGCAAACCGGGAAAACTGCAATTGCTATTGATGCAATCATTAATCAGAAAGGCAAGAACGTTAACTGCGTTTATGTGGCTATCGGGCAGAAAATGTCCACGATCGTACAGGTTGTCAATACCCTGGAAAAGTACGGTGCCCTTTCCTATACGGTAATCGTTGCCGCGAGTGCGAGTCAGGCAGCTTCCCTGCAATACATAGCTCCTTACTCGGGCTGTGCCATTGCTGAAGAATTTATGTACAGTGACCACACCGATGTGCTTGTCGTATATGATGATCTGACCAAACATGCCCAGGCATACCGTGCCATATCACTCCTCCTTCGACGCCCGCCGGGCCGTGAAGCATATCCCGGCGATGTATTTTACCTGCACTCCAGACTGCTTGAGAGAGCAGCAAAACTGGACGTCACAAAAGGCGGCGGGTCTATGACTGCCCTGCCGATAATCGAAACGCAGGGAGGAGATATCTCCGCGTATATTCCGACCAACGTAATTTCTATTACAGACGGTCAGATTTACCTTGAGTCTGAACTATTTTTCTCCGGTCAGCGTCCGGCTATTAATGTCGGACTGTCGGTGTCGCGTGTCGGCGGCGCTGCACAGACCAAGGCCATGAAAAAAGTTGCCGGTCCCCTGCGCATCAACCTGGCGCAAGCCAGGGAAATGGCGTCTTTCGCGCAGTTCGGATCAGATCTCGATGAGAATACGCAGCTTCAGCTGAAGAGAGGCGTCATCCTTAACGAGGTGCTCAAACAGTCCCAGTATGCGCCTGTTCCAATGGAAGAGCAGGTCGTCATGCTGTATATGGCAAACCAGGATAAACTGACCTTCCTTGATAAGGAAGACGTAAAGGAATACATGGAAGATTTTATGCAGCATCTGCGTATTATGCATCCGGATGTTTTAAAAGCAATTTCCGATATGAATGAACTTTCACCTGAAGTTCAGGCAAAACTGGACGAATTGGAAAAAATGCAGCATGCATCCTATCTGGTTGAACACCCGGGATACGGACGATCGGAGTAATCGGCAATGGAACAGTTAAACGAAATTAAAAAGAGAATACGCAGCATCAGCGATATCAGGCAGATGACGCGCGCCATGCAGCTGGTCAGTGCTGCAAAGATGCGCAAATCAAAAGCGCAGCTTGACAGGGTGTTTCCTTTCTTTTCCCTGTGCGCCGAAAGCATGATTGAGATTCAGCGCAGTAAAGAAGACTTTGGCAACCCCTATTTCCATCTGCGAAAAAAGCATCCCGGCGAGACCTGGAAAATCGGTTACTTTATTATGACAGGAGATCAGGGTCTGGCAGGTGCGTACAACCATAATGTTATCCGTATTGCCGAGGAACATATTCGCGGAAAGATCCTTGATAATGTAAACAAGGGACTGAAAACCAAGTCCACTCTCTATGTTTTCGGAAGTGTCGGACGCGACAAGCTTGAGAGGGACGGATATCCTGTCGACAAGGATTTTTCCTTCCCGATTGCAGAACCTACCTATTATGAGGCCAGGGCAGTCGCCGATATCATCCGGCGCAAGTACTTAGAGGAAGAAATTGACCTGGTATATCTCGTATATACGAAGATGGAATCTGCTATCAACATGAAGCCGATTATTCAGCGTGTTGTGCCGGTTAATACGGATGCGCTGAAATCCATTCTTCCGGTGGGGTCCGGTGAAGCCGGCATGGCTCTTGAAAGAGGAGCTGCGCTGTCATACCACCCGAACGCAGAAGCGGTTTTCTCCTTCCTGATCGATACATACCTGAATGCAATGGTCTATGGAGCACTGGTCGAGGCATATGCCAGCGAACAGACAGCTCGCATGACTGCTATGGACAATGCAACACAGAATGCGGATGATATGCTTGAAGAGCTGACAATGAAGAGTAATCAGGCGCGTCAGGCCCGTATAACAAACGAACTTATCGAAATTGTTAATGGAGCGAACCAGATTCAGTGACAGCTGAATCCGGAACGAAAGGCGGAAAAAATGGCACTAGGATATGTCATTCAGATTATAGGACCGGTAATTGACTGTCGGTTTCCGAGCAACGAAGTACCGCAGATCAACCATGCAGTAAAAATTCGCCACGGTGAAGACTGGATTACGGCAGAAGTGCTGCAGCAACGCGGGGATGGGGTTGTGCGGTGTGTATCTCTTGAAGCAACGGAGGGCCTTGCACGCGGAGCCGAGGTCGAATCGACCGGTTCGCCTGTACTTGTGCCTGTAGGCGAGCGCATAACAGGAAGGCTTTTTAACGCTCTTGGAAAGCCGATTGACGGAAAAGGCCCTGCAGATTCCGATGATGTCTGGCCGATACACCGTCCTGCTCCGAATTTTGTAGATCAATATTCTTCGGAATCCATGCTGGAGACAGGAATAAAAGTTATCGATCTTCTTGTACCGTTCAGCCGCGGAGGAAAAGTCGGTCTTTTTGGCGGTGCCGGAGTAGGGAAAACGGTCCTAATCCTTGAGCTTATCCGCAATATTGCATCAGAACACGGCGGTTACTCCGTCTTTGCAGGAGTCGGAGAACGTTCCCGTGAGGGCAACGATCTCTGGAATGAGATGAAGGAATCCGGTGTCATTGATAAGACTGTCATGGTTTTCGGACAGATGAATGAAACATCCGGCGCACGTATGCGTGCGCCGCTTACCGGGCTGACGATGGCGGAATATTTCCGTGATAATATGCACAAGGACGTCCTGCTCTTTATTGACAATATTTACAGGTTTGTTCAGGCCGGATCCGAAGTATCTGCTCTGCTTGGACGTATCCCCTCAGCTGTAGGATACCAGCCGACACTTGCGAATGAAGTGGGTGCACTTCAGGAGCGAATAACATCTACCAAAAACGGATCCATTACCTCGATCCAGGCTGTGTATGTTCCTGCCGATGACTTGACGGACCCTGCGCCTGCAACGACTTTCGGCCATTTGGATGCGATCACGGTTTTGTCGCGCTCGGTTGTAGAGCTTGGTATTTATCCGGCTGTAGATCCCCTGGAATCGTCGTCCCGGATTCTGACGGAGAGCATCGTAGGCAAGGAACATTATCATGTGGCCAGAATGGTTCAGGAAACCCTTCAGCGTTATAAGGAACTGCAGGATATCATTGCGATTCTTGGCATGGAAGAACTTAGTGAAAATGACCGTCTGACTGTAAACCGTGCCCGTAAAATTCAGAAATTTCTGTCGCAGCCGTTCTTTGTGACGGCCGGTTCAACAGGGTATGAACCAAAATATGTTCCTATTGAGAAGACCGTGCAGGGCTTTGGAGAAATTATTTCGGGAAGCCTCGACCATATTCCCGAACAGTTCTTTTTTATGAAGGGCGATATTAATGATGTATACAAAGCATTTAAAGAGTCGACAAAATGAGAATGGACGCCGCTTGTCCGAAAATGAATATTTTCAGCCGGCTGCCGGCATGCAGGGATAATACATGAGTGAGATAAACGAAAACAAAACACCCGCAAAGACGATGATGCTGGAAGTGGTTACACCATATCACCACTTTTTTGAGGGGAAAGTGGAATCTGTCACGTTGTCGGCGCTCGACGGTGAACTTGGCATCCTGCCCGGGCATGCGCCGGTTGTTGTCGCGCTGACACCCGGTATCGCCCACATTGTTACGGGCGGCAGCAAACGCTATGCTCTTATGACGGAAGGGTATGCAGAAATCGGTCCATATATGACAATTGTTGTCTGCAATGCTGCAGAATGGCCTGAAGATATTGACGTGAACAGAGCTTATTCAGCCTATGAGCGAGCGGAGAAAAGATTCCACGATGAAACACAGACCATGCAGGAAAGAACCTATTCCAGGCATTCCATGCGCCGTGCAAAAATGAGAATCCGAATTATTTCCGAGCATGGCACGGATGAGCAGAAGCGGGCACTGAAGGAATTGCAGTCATCCTGAACCTGCCTGCAAGTGCAGTCGAAATCACAGGATTTTTTCGCGGACAGGAACCGGTGAATCCGAAAAACCATGAAGCTCTTTTACTGCAAGCAGTATACCGCTGATACCTTCTTTGTTCAGACTGTATATCCTGCTTGCAGACCGTTTCATTTTCTGCTGGATGCCTGTCCAGGAAAGCCGGTCTATATATCTGGATACAATTACACTTCGCTGGGGCTCGGGCAGTGCAAAAATGCATCCCTCCAGAATAACTAATTTGTGATTTTCGTTTTTCAGATAATTTTGAAGGAGAGCGCGTTCTTTTTGCACAGCTCTCTTTTCATTTTCGTATTCTTCCTGAAGTTTGAAAAAGCCCTGATCGGGAGAGCTGCGGTTCTCTGTTTCGATGCTGATGCAGCTTCGGCTCCTGAGGGTTACAGCCCGATAAATCTGTTCTTCGCTCTCCTCAAGTTCATACAGCATAGCTAAGCCTTTTGCAATGTTAACCCTGCATTCCGGCAGGTTATGAAGGTAGTACAAAGCGATGGATTCATCCAATAACTCTGTGCAGGAGGGAGATGCCTGCAAAATGTCATGGAGACATGGATAAGGTGCTCCCGGAACATTCCGGAAATCAGCATTTTTGATAAGCTGCATTTTTGATTTTCCTTTCTGCTATTCTGTCGTTAAACGGCATGGATCTTAAGAGGTTTGACTGAACAGAAACCGCAACTCTCCGATTGAAATTATGTCACCGTCGCGGAGAAGGTTTTCTTCATATGCATACAATCGACGGCTCCCGATGAAAGTGCCGGAATCAGATCCTGCATCCATCAGCAAAAAGAGAGAGCCGCGATGAAGGATCCTTGCATGCCGGTCGGAGACGGCCATATGGTCAAGGAACAGATCACAGAGCAGTTTGTCCCGGCCGATCAGAAAATCCTCTGTCCATATGACCGCTTTCAGCGGCTGCTTTTCCATACCGGAACTGCGTACCAGAATCTGTGTCAGAAAAGCGGGCGAGAACATGGGGGACCGGCTTTCCGTGCCATATGTGCCGGCATTATCGGATGCTGCAGGAAAATACATATCCTTTTGCGATATCTGTGAATCCGTACTGTCGTTCGTATGCCCTGATTCCCGAATCTCCTCTGCCCCGTTTCCCCTGCGGATCATGAGAAGAATAATCAGTAAGAAGCTGAAGATAAGCAAAAACCAGCTTGTCCATACGCCGGTTTCGGGAAAACCCTGAAACCGTCTTTCAGACAGGAGACATGCGGTAATGGAAAGGATCATACAGGCGATTTGCCCGATAAGAAGGCAGATCCATTTTTGACTGTCACGCTTCGTTTCCCGGGATCGTTCAGAAACCGATGCGATACCATTAAGAAATTCGGTCAGTTCTGATTCACGGGAATCCCGGAAAAGACAGATTATCCGATTTCTGTCATCCTCGTGTATTGCATCGGCAAAAAAAGTATCCAGCAAAAGTTTCTCAAGACTTTCACAGGGGAAGGGCGGAGCAGCAGAAGACTCTTTTAGGGAACGAGGCATAACCGGAATGCAGCACCACAGCAGTGCGCTTTTTTCTGAGTCAAAGAAAATATATTCCGGGTCCATGACCAGAAATCCGGGTTCAATGAAGTGATCTTCAGCATCGAGGATCGCAAGAAGAAATTTAGCTATACTCTTTCTTTTTTCGAAGTGGGACTTAAATGACAATGTATTTACCTCGGATAACTGCAGAAGTCCTGTACAGTCAATGCACAGTTCATTCCTGCCAAGGTGTTCCCTTACAAAGACAGGCAGGAGGGAACTGACGGTCTGACTCTGCAGCGAATCAAGAGCGTGCCGTACCAGATCTGCGCCAGGTTCCAGCGACACCACAGTTATTTTCCCGAAAGGGCCTCGTTCAAACCGCATTTTACTCTCCTATACGTATATCCGTTAACCATCCAGATGTCCAATTACATTTCCATCGTCAAATACATAATCCATAATATCGGACGCATACCCCATAAGCGCGGATCGGAAGATGAGAGCCAGTGCCACAAGAACGGCTATTATGATGACAATTTCAACTGTTCCCATTCCTTTGGTATTTCCTGTCAATGTAGGACTTGCAGCCATTTTCATTTTCTTCATTTTGAATACCTCCATTTTTATTTGAGTTTCAGTGATATCAGAGCCGGGGCAGCTGCGACCAGCAAAACGGATATAAGGTCGAGCATCATCGGCAAAACCATGGCAAGAGAATCCCGTTCCCTCCTTTTACGGGATGCATTGCGGCACAGGGACCAGCAGGCTGTCGACTGAAGGGATAAAAGCTGGAGAACCTCCGAACCGCCTGTCAGCTCGAATCTTGAGGCAAGAAGGAGTGCAGCCTGAGCTTCTGGTATCGGTGTTCTTCCTGAAAAACTTTCAATGGCTTTTCCTGCCGACATACCGGAAAGAATCTGTGACTTCATGATTTGAATTTCGCTGCCAAGTGTGCTCGTATCAGAAAACGCTCCGGAACACGTGTCGATCGCTTTCGGGAGCAAAACACCGGACTGCAGAAGCGTAACGACCATAGACAAAAACAACGGAATTTCATCCATGAGATTTTCACGCCTGGCCCTCACTTTTTGACTCACTTCATGATGAATCAGAAGAACAAGGATGAATTCGGCTATAATAGCCGGGTAAACAGGGTATTTTGCTGCATGCAGAAGAATGATGAAGAGAGGAACGGTAAACAACACTACCGAAACTGTCTTTCTGATCTGCAGTTCAAAAAATTTTTCAGGCTCGCAGGAGAGCTCGCTGAAGAATTCAAACTGCCTGGTAATATAGCTTTCCGGAAGAGTTTTATATAGTATCCCGCGTAGTGCCTTTAAGGCATTCTGTGGAAGAGGAAGAACCGGCTTCGCTATTTTTACGGACATTTGCGTGCGTTTCTTTTTGCCTCCGATCAGGGACAGCAGAAATCCGCATGAGATTACCGCAAAGCAGAATGCTGTGAGCATAAGAAAAATTCCAAGCGGCGATTTTCTTGTAAGGCTCATATATTCCCCTGTAAAGCCGGAGAGGATGTAAGTAATTCCGAAAGGCATCAGGCAAAGGATGAAAGCTTCCGCGTTTCTTCCTGCGTTATTTGCTTCTACTTCACTGCTTACCGCCATTAGTTCGGAAAGCATCTGGCAGCTGTTCCGCAGAAGACCGATTACTCCACTGCCGACAACACGGGTAATGGAAAGGGCGTGCATGATCGGGAGTATCTCCACATAATCAAGTCGGAAACAAAAGCTGCTGAGACTTTCGGTCAGCGGCACATGGGCCGAAAGGGACTTTTCAAGCCGGAGGAGTGCCTGGGCCATGAGGCTGCGCCTGCCAAACGCTTTTTCAAGGGTCGGACGCGCGCAGAGAAATGCACTTTCCAGAGAATAACCGCCAGAAACGGAAGTGCAGAGGGACTGCAGGAGTACTTTGCTCTGCGACCGCAGGAGTGCGTTCCGTTTTTCATACATGAGACTGACAATGGAGAGAAAAGGAAAAACGGAAAGCACAAGGGACATGGCAGCCCGCATTAAAATGACAGGAACAAAGGCATCGGAAAGAAAGAAAACGGCGGCGGAACAGACAGGATAAATCCCTATGTGCCTGAGAAGGAATGTCCGCCTGATCTTTATGGCATCTTCAGCCCTTTTTTTCCGTAAGGATTCATGGGTTGTGTCAGAAGATGCAGATTTAGGAAATTGGTTTTCTTTGTTGTACAAGCCCGGTTCCCTCCATATACACAAATATCGGAATAGTTGTAAAATTATTCTTCTCCAGAGGACCGACTTCAACGATTTCATCGATCAGACGTTTGCCCTGGGCCGATCTTGCTATGTGTACGACAATGTCGACGCCCATTGAGATTTGTCGTATGACTGCTTCGTAAGGAAGCCCTGACCCCGCAAGCACCATGGCGGCAAGACGGGTCAGCATCTCCGGACAGGAATTTGCATGCCCGGTGCACAGTGAACCGGGATGACCCGTGTGGAGAGCATGAAGCATGTCAGCTGCCTCGCTTCCCCGGACTTCGCCGACGATGATCCGGTTCGGACGCATGCGAAGTGCCGTGCGTATTAGCTGCCCGATTGTAATTTCACCCTGTCCGTCAGGCCCGGGCAGCCTTGCTTCGAGACGTACGAGGTTCTTCAGCCCCTGAAGAGAAAGTTCGGCAGAATCTTCAATGGTTACTACGCGTTCTTCCGCCGGGATAAACGAAGAGAGTGTATTGAGGAATGTTGTTTTTCCGGAGCCGGTTCCACCGCAAAGAAAAATTGTTTTTTTGGACCGGACGGCTTGGGAAAGGTATGCGGCTGCATCCTCAGACAGGAATCCCTGCGAAATCATCGTTCTGATATCCGGTCGGATGCCTGTGAATTTGCGGATTGTAAAAATCGGTCCGTCAGGAGCAACTGGAGGAAGTACGGCGTTAGCCCTCGACCCGTCAGGAAGACGAAGATCCGCAATCGGGGATGATTCGTTAAGCGGCCGGTTCGCTCGGGAAAAAAAATTTGTGATAATCCCTTCGAGCGAAGCTGCATCCTTGAATGCAAGGCGGGAAGGGTAAAGACGGCCTTCTTTCTCATAAAAAATATTTGCCGGTCCGTTTACCATGATTTCCGTAATGTCCGGGTCGTCCATGAGTGGCTGCAGAATATCCAGGCGCCGCATTGCGTTAAAAATAGAAGCTGCGAGTGCGCGCTTTTCGGCAAGCGTCATTTTCATGCTGTATGTCTCGGAGCTGATTATCTCAGCTATGATCTGGCGGAACGCATCATCATCAACATCATGGTGCTCCTGTATCCTTGAAAGAATACTGACCGATATCCTTTCTGCCAAGTCACCCTGGAGATCCGATTTTTCGCCGTATTTACACCCGGTCTGCATAACAGTGGCTGCATTTTCGCGAAATCTACCTGCATTCATTACGGTACTCATACAGTGTGCCTCTCCGTCTCGGAAATGAACTTCAGCAGACCCGGAGGAAGACTTGAAAACAATTCATTCAGCTCCCAGTCACACATTGCATGATCGATCTGCTCCTTAGGCGGCATGATTACATGCAGTTCATGGGAAACCGGGCAGATCTGATGAAGCATCTGAAAAGGAAGGCCTTCGGCAACAACGATTACGGCTGTGTTTTCCTCAGGTGTGTCTGCCATCCTGCGGAGAAGGCAGAGCAGACGCACAACAAGTTCAGGACGACAGCAGACAATATCGTCTGACCGGAGAGGCAGCCCGAAATGGAAACAGCCGTCCTGGCCCATCTGAACATAATTCAATAAATCCTTCGGCTCCATCGCGGTGTTTTCAAGCTGCAGCAAAAGCTCGGAAATTCCGGAAACGAACGGATTCTTTTGTTCCCTTGCCCCGTTTTTTCGGCGGAAAGGATTCGTCATGCTGATGCCCGGCATCAAATCGATCCGGATGATGCGGAAACCGTCAGTAAGCAGAGTCTGGACGCTTCTTGCGGCATAAAGCTCTCTCCCGGACCGGTCTGCAAATGAAATCAGCATTCTAAGGTGTCCCCTGGAACGATGCAGGTTCTGCCGGTCATGTTCGCTGCAGCTCAGGCCGCCCGGATCCCTGCTCTCAGTAAGCGCAGGGAGTATGTCCCCTCCGGCAGCCTCGCAGGAACACCCTGTCTGATTATCTGCGGCAGCAGCAGCATTCTGGACTCTCCTGAATAATTCAGTTCCGGTCATTTTGCTCCGCAGTTCTGATCCGCTGGCTTTAAGCGGAATCAGACAGGGAGGGGCGGGTGTATTTGTATGCTTCCGAAGTGTCTCCGGATCGGTCTGCGTCTCATCATAGAGGATGACTTCCTCCGTAAGAAGCAGAGAAGAACCGGATTTCAGGTCATCCGGGGTATAAAGTGAAATCCGGGTGCTGGGAATCAGACGTTGAAGCCGCTGTGAGATACAGCGCGCAAATATCGGATCCGAATCAATAATCGCAATATGTCTGTCCATTTTCATAACACCCCTTTCTTCCGGGTGACGTCATTGTATTCCGCATAACCGCTCAGGAGAGGTCTGCTTTTCGACAATACGCGACAATCCGGTGTGGTTTTCGACAATTAAGATTGTGACAAACTGACACTTGCACCGGCGCATCAGTAATGTTATGATCGAATAACAATTTAATATTTGTTCATCTCTTATCAAGAGTGGCGGAGGGATCTGGCCCTATGAAGCCCAGCAACCGCGGTAATGCAGCGGTGCTAATTCCAGCAGGTATGTTTACCTGAAAGATGAGGCTCGGAATTTTGATTTTAGTAAGCCTTTCCTTTCAGGGAAGGCTTTTTTCAGCGAAAGTTTTGGAGAGATGCTCCAAAAGAAAACAGGAGGCTATGGAAATGAGTTTTAAGAAGCAGGGTAAATGGCTGTTCACATCTGAATCGGTTACGGAAGGGCATCCTGATAAGATATGCGACCAGATTTCCGATGCAGTTCTCGATGCAATTCTTGAGCAGGACCCGATGGCGCGTGTTGCCTGCGAGACGGCCTGCACAACAGGTATGGTACTTGTCATGGGCGAGGTGTCAACCAATGCCTATGTTGACATATCCAGCATTGTCCGAAATACGGTAAAAGAGATCGGTTATGACGGGAAGGATTCCGGATTTGACTATAAGACATGCGCCGTACTTACTTCACTGGATGAGCAGTCTCCAGACATTGCGCAGGGCGTTAACAAGTCGCTTGAATCAAGGGAAGGAACCGACACGGATGCTCTTGATACCGGCGCGGGAGACCAGGGCATGATGTTCGGGTATGCGAACAACGACACTCCTGAGCTGATGCCGCTCCCGATTCATCTGGCCCACAAATTGACCCGTAAGCTTGCAGAAGTACGTAAGAGCGGCAAGGTCTCCTTCCTGCGTCCTGACGGCAAGAGCCAGGTAACAGTCGAGTATGACGGCAGCCGGCCTGTACGTATTGAGGCTGTTGTCGTTTCAACACAGCACAGCCCTGACGTGTCGAGGAAAGAACTCGAAGAGAGCGTAATCAGGCTGGTTATTGATCCGGTCCTGCCGCCCGAACTCCTTGACGATAAGACGAAGATCTTTATTAATCCTACCGGGCGCTTTGTCGTCGGCGGACCCCAGGGAGACAGCGGGCTTACCGGAAGAAAGATCATAGTTGATACATACGGCGGATACGCGCGCCATGGCGGCGGCGCTTTCTCCGGAAAAGATCCGACGAAAGTGGATCGTTCCGCTGCGTACTATGCCCGCTATATTGCCAAAAATATCGTTGCTGCGGGGATTGCTGATGAATGCGAGATCCAGTTTGCCTATGCAATCGGTGTCGCTCATCCTGTATCGATCATGGTTGAGACATTTGGTACGGGCAGGATTCCCGACGAGAAGATTACGGAGCTGGTGAAAATCCATTTTGACCTTCGTCCGGCAGCTATTATCCGTGACCTGGATCTTAGACGTCCGATTTACAGGAAGACGGCTGCTTACGGTCATTTCGGCCGTGAGGAAGATGGCTTCACATGGGAAAAGACAGACAAGGCTGCCCTGCTCAGAAAGGATGCCGGTCTGTAAGCAAGTTTTCGGCCCTGCGCCGGTATGTAAGCAGAATTTGCGGCCCGGTGCCGTTTTTCAAGCAGAATGACGGATTTTGTACCGTTATGTGTATGAGGTAAGAATTGTCTGTGGCTAAGGAGACAAGCGGACCGAAAGGCCCGGTTAATGGAGAATACCGGGGACAGCAGGTTCAGATGAATCTGCCGGCCCAGACCGGACCTGCGTCGCTTGAGGCCCTTTGCGAGAATATCATTTTCCGAAACGAAGAAAACGGTTATACAGTTGCCGTGTTTTCTCCTTCCGGGCATTCCCCTGCGGAAGTCCTGAAGGATGCTGGAAATGAAGCCCTGCCCGCTGGAAGGACATCGGGATATCAGGCTGCTTCGAATGATCAGAAGGCTGCATTTACTGCTGTCGGCAATATGCCTTTTCTTGAACCGGGCGATTTTGCCCTGCTTTCGGGCAAATGGGCGGTTCACAGTTCATACGGACGCCAATTTCAGGTGGAAAACTATACACAGGTCATACCCCATACGCCTGCAGCTATCCTGCAATATCTCTCGTCCGGTTCCATTCACGGAATCGGACCCAAGCTGGCGGCAAAAATCGTCGGTACTTTTGGCGAAGAGACAATACGCATAATGAGGGAGGAACCGGAAAAGCTTGCCCGCATCAGAGGCATCACGCCTGCAAAAGCCAGACAGATTTCTGCGCAGATGCTTGAAAAAGGCGATTTTCAGGAATTATCACTCCTTCTGACCCCTTTCGGCATCGGAATGGGTAGAATTTTGAATATTTATCGACGTTTCGGATCTGCAGCTCTATATGTTGTCAAGAATAACCCATACCGGCTTGCAGATGAAGTGTCCGGTATCGGGTTTCATACGGCAGATTCTCTGGCCGCCCATTTCGGCTGCGACCCGATGTCTTCGTACAGAATCGGGAGTGCCATTATTTTCTGCCTCACGCAGTCTGAAAATGAAGGCAATACGTATCTTCCACTCGATGATCTGCTTCTGCGGACAACGGCTCTTCTGTCTTCGACAACTGCAGTCGGACAGGATGAAGCGGATTCGCTCCCTTTTGATATGGACGAGCCCGTTCATGAGGACAAAGTGCAGAGTGTTTCCATAACTTCTCAAAGTGAAGGATATCAGCAGCTCATTGAAACGAACCGGATTATTGCTTACCGGATTGATACCGAGGGCAATTTCTCCCTCGCCGGCAAGGACGATGCAAAAAGTAATATACGCATTGCCATTCCAAAAACGCTGGAGACAGAAATTGCTTCAGCAAAAATAATTGCCGGACTTGTTAAGAGGGGTCAGGTGGAGGCGGATGCAGGCGATGTTGAGAAGAAGATGTTGTCTTCTTCAGACCAGATGGGAATTGAACTTGCCCCCGAACAGAGAAAAGCTGTACTTTTTGCGGCAAATTCCTATGTCTCGATTATTACAGGCGGACCCGGAACGGGAAAAACAACGATAATCCGTGTTCTGACGGACTACTTCCATGCCGACGGAAAGAAAGCCGTACTTTGCGCACCGACAGGACGTGCGGCCAAGAGAATGTCGGAGGCATCCGGTGTTCCGGCCAAAACAATCCATCGGCTCCTTGAGATGGAGCGGAGCGGAGACTCGAATGCGGCCATTGTTTTTAAAAGAAATGAAGAAAATCCGATTGATGCGGATGCCGTTATTGTCGATGAGACGAGTATGCTGGATTCTTTCCTGTTTTTGAGTCTTCTTCGCGCAATCGGCAAAAGAACACAGATTGTTTTTGTCGGTGACAGCGATCAGCTCCCGTCTGTCGGTGCCGGTAATGTGCTTTCTGATATGATCAGCTCCGGGGCTGTCCACGTGGAAAGACTGACGGAGATTTTTCGGCAGGCGAAGCTCAGCCGGATTGTTCTGAATGCGCACAGGGTGCTTAACGGGGAAGAAATTCTGTTTGACCAGTCACTTGACAGCGACTGCATGCTCGTCCATATGGAGTCGGCGGCACAGATTGCGCAGGCTGTGACAAAGCTGTGTTCTCAGGTGCTCCCTAATGTGTACGGTATTGATGTTATGAGGGATGCAGCTGTTCTTTGCCCTTCCAGGAAAGGCCCGTCCGGTGTTGCCGCCATGAATCTGATGCTTCAGGCAGCGGCTGGGCATACAGGCGAACCTCATATATCGGCACATGGATTTTCCTTCCGGCTGCAGGACAAGGTTATGCAGACGAGGAACAATTACGACCTCGTTTTCCGTAATCCGGACGGAACCCACGGCACCGGCGTTTTCAACGGAGAACTTGGATTCGTCAGGGAAATTGACCTGACGAACGACTGCATGACAATTGAGATGGATGACGGACGCCTCGTGCTGTACGAACGGGCTTCGTTTGACGACCTTGACCCGGCCTTTGCCGTAACGGTCCATAAAAGTCAGGGAAGCGAATATCCTGTTGTTATTCTTGCAGTTGCACCCGGTTCCCCGATGCTGAACAACCGCAATCTTTTGTATACGGCTATTACCCGGGCAAAAAAGAGACTTTTCATCGTGACCTCCAAAAAGACGCTTGAAAGGATGATCCGTAACTCTTCTTCATCGAACCGTATGACTTCGCTGAGTGAGTTTCTGCGTATATATGCAGAGGAAGGCTGAATATGCCCAATTCCGGTACACCGATGAAACGTTTTCATTTTCCGGCGGCGAATGCTGCCGCCGAAATCCGGGCGCATCTGGTGAAGGCACTTTTTCCTCCGGTATGCGTTTTTTGCGGCCATATTCTCCTGAAGGAAAAGGAGGCTACAGCTTCTTTTTTTGCAGATAAACTTCAGATATGCAGGAAATGCATGGCTGTTCTTCCGCTTCGGTTTCCGCAGGACAGGCGGATTCCGTGTCTGTCAAACCCATACGAAGGTGACCCGATCCCGGATTTTGAGGTCCTCGTGCCTTTCCGGTATGAAGAACCGGTTGTCAGTGCACTTCGTGCGGTAAAGTTCCATGACGCGCCATATATCGGGAAGTCGCTCTCGTTTTTTATGAGCGAGGCTGTTCTCGCGGAAGATGCAGGCTTTGATGCAGTTGTACCCGTGCCGCTTTCGAAAAAACGCCTTAGACAGAGGGGATACAACCAGGCTGCACTCCTGGCGCTTCCTCTTGCAGAAAGAATGCAGGTTCCGTACCTGCCGTCTTTTCTTGTCCGGACAAAGTATACGAAACAGCAAAGCCGCTTTTCAGATCCGCTTCTGCGCCTTGAAAACGTCAGCGATGCCTTTTCAGTTCCGCAGGAATGTGATGTGGAGGGCCTTTCAATCCTTCTTGTCGATGATGTGACGACAACGGGAAGCACGCTGCATGAAGCGGCGGCAGCGCTCTATAAAAGAGGTGCGCTGCATGTTGCCGGTACCGCCGCGGCATCCGGCCGGAAAGAACGGGCCAGATCGGATTTTGACAGGACTTCGGGATGCGCATATAACAATTAATGGCGAATTGACTGCATTTTTTGCTTTTTTTGTATCTTTGCGGCATACACGGTTTATTCTTACGTTCTTTACCTTGAGAGAATCATTTGAAATTGATATAATGTAGTTGCCTGACATGCCTGAGACTCACGTTTTTGAACCTTCATGACTTAAAAGGGAATCCGGTGTCGGTGCAGAGCGGGTCACGCCTTCAGAACTCCGCGGAGTGCCTGTTAGGAAGATCCTAGACTGCCGCAGGGTACCCACCTGGCGATCGCTAGGTGTCAAAAAGTGGGAATCGGCATTTCAGGTTTTGTTTTATTCTGATACAGAAGGACAGGCGAATGAATGGGGCTACTATATGATGCGAAGCAAATAGCCAGACGTGATCCGGCAGCCCGGGGCGTTGTAGGCGTGATGTTGCTGTATCCTGGTTTTCATGCGTTGATTTTTCATCGCGTGAGCCATTTTTTTTATAAGCATAAATTATTTGCAATTGCCCGCTGGAACTCGCAGGCGGCGAGGTTCTGGACCGGCATTGAAATTCATCCCGGTGCTCAGATCGGCTCGGGACTTTTTATTGACCACGGCATGGGCCTTGTTATCGGTGAGACGGCCGTGATCGGCAATGACTGTACGATTTACCATGGCGTGACACTGGGCGGAACAGGCCGCAGCAAGAGCCACAAGCGCCATCCGACAATAGGAAACAATGTACTGATCGGCGCAGGAGCTAAGCTCCTGGGACCGTTCAAAGTCGGTGATAACGCCATGATAGGCGCAAATGCCGTTGTACTGTCCGATGTGCCGAACAGCGCGACAGTGGTCGGTGTACCAGGCAAAATTGTCCGCATCGAGGGCAAACCTGTCAGCCATGCTGACAACCTTGACCACGCAAGTACTGCGGACCCTGTCGAACAGGAGCTTTGTCGACTCCTGCATAGAGTACTTGCTTTGGAAAAAAAGCTGAATGTTGTGCCGGACAGCCGGCATCGGCTTGATGTTTTTGAAAATCTCGGGGATCCGGCCTGCAGGGCTGAGGAGACCGCTAAAATAGATTAATTGAGTCTGGTGCGGAAAAGGCCGGATTTATACATGGAGGCAATATGAAGATATACAACACGATGACCCGCTATAAGGAAGAATTTGTTCCAATGGAGCCAGGAAAAGTTAAAATGTATGCATGCGGCCCGACCGTATACAATTATTTCCATATCGGGAATGCGCGCCCATTCATAACTTTTGATACTTTGCGCCGTTACCTCGAATACCGCGGTTATCAGGTTACTTTCTGCCAGAACTTTACCGACATTGATGATAAGATGATTACACGTGCCAATCAGGAGGGAATTACCGTCCGCGAACTTGCAGACAGGTATATTGCCGAATATTATGTCGATGCTGACCGCCTCCACATTCTACGGCCGACATTTCAGCCGCGTGCAACAGATACGATCGATGAAATTATTGCGATGATTTCAACTCTGATTGCAAAAGGATACGCCTATGAACTTGAAGACGGTGTCTATTATGATGTCGCCAAATTTGAGAATTACGGCAGCCTTTCCCACTTTAACCTCGATGAACTGAAAGAGGGTGCGAGCGACCGTGTCATGCAGAGTGATGTGAAGCAGAATTCCATCGACTTCGCGCTCTGGAAGAAGAAAAAACCGGGTGAACCGGCATGGGATTCGCCATGGGGTGAGGGACGTCCGGGCTGGCATATTGAGTGCTCTGCAATGATCAAAAAGTACCTTGGCGAGACCATTGACATCCACGGAGGCGGACAGGACCTGATTTTCCCGCATCATGAAAACGAAATTGCCCAGAGCGAAGCGGCAAACGGGGTGAAGTTTGTCAGGTATTGGATGCATAACGGCTTTATTAATGTTGATAACGAAAAGATGAGCAAATCAGCCGGTAACTTCTTTACTGTCCGGGATATCGTCCGGGAGTACAGCTATGACGTCATCCGCTTCTTCATCCTGACCGGTCATTACCGTATGCCGATCAATTTTGCTGCGGATCTTCTTCAGGCAGCGCAGACCGGACTCGAACGAATCGCAAACTCGGTTGTGAATGTCAGGTTTGTCGGCGGAAACAAAAACCGGATTGTCTGTGCGGAAGATAAGGAAGCTGTTTTGCTGCTGAAGCAGGCGATGTCGGATGCAAAGGCCGGATTTATCGCTTCCATGGATGACGATCTGAATACGGCGGATGCCATCACCGCGATTTTTGAGCTGGTCCGTGCCGCCAATACGGCATGCACACAGGACGGCGTACCGTCGGCACTTCTTCTCGAGTCGGCTGATCTTATTGTTGAACTGTCAAATGTCCTTGGGATTGCCGCCGAAGGTGAAATGCAGAAAGCAGCAGATATTCCTGCGGAAGTCACCGCACTTGTGCAGCAGAGGGTTGATGCCAAAAAGGCGAAGAACTTTGCATTGGCTGATGAACTCCGGGTCCAGGTCACACAGCTGGGTTATCAGATTAAGGACACGGCTCAGGGCCCTCAGGTCACCAAATTATGATTATTCCTGTACTAAGCAGTGATATCAGGGAAGTTTCCCCGTCCGTTCTTGCGTATATCGGCGATGCTGTTTTTGAACTGTATGTCAGGCTTTACGTTGCCTCCAGGACAAGTTCAAAATCCGGCGTCATGCACAAAAAAGTAATTACGTATGTGCGCGCGCAGGCGCAGGCGAACGCGATCCGGGTACTTGCCCCCGAACTTACGGAGGATGAAGCCTCTGTTTTCAGACGCGGCAAGAACAGCAACCCCGGCAGCATGGCAAAAAATGCCAGTCCTGCCGACTATAAATATGCGACCGGGCTGGAAGCCGTGCTTGGTTACCTTTACCTTACAGACCAGAAAGCACGCCTTGATTTCCTGCTGCAGAAAATTCTGATGACGGAAACGGCGATTGAAAAAGGGGAAATAGATGTACACGGATCCAAAGAATAAAAAATATTTCAAAACTGATTCCCGGAATAGTCCTGCGCGTGAAGCACGTGACCAGGGTAACCAGGGGGAAGCAAAGCCTGCACGCGAAGTGCGGCAGCCCGGGTATCGGGGGGAGGCAAAACCTGCACGTGAAATGCGCGCACCTGCCCGCCAGGCGGGTTCCCGCACCGATGATTTTGTCTCCGTACAGAATGAATCTGAAGAAAGAATTCCGTCAGCTGACCGTCTCGAGGGCAGAAACCCTGTCCTCGAAGCACTGCGTGCCGGAAGGACTATAAACAAGCTCTGGGTTGCCAAACTGGACGGCAGCCGTATTGACCCGACAATTGCAAGGATTGTGGCTATGGCCAGAGACCGCAATGTCCTCATTGTTGAAGTTCCGAGGATTACCCTTGACCAGATGTCGGAGACACACAATCACCAGGGTGTCATTGCCCAGACTGCAAGTCATGAATACGAGGAGCTCGACCAGATCATCAGCCGCACCAGAGAGAAGGGGGAAGTACCCTTTCTGGTAATGCTTGATGAACTTAAGGATGCATATAACCTGGGATCAATCCTGCGTATTGCGGATGCAGCCGGAGTTCATGGCGTGATCATTCCCAAACACCGCTCCATCGGTCTTGACTCACTTGTCGCCAAGGCTTCGGCCGGAGCCATAGAATACGTGCCTGTTGCCCGCGTTACGAATCTTTCCCAGACAATCAGCTCTTTGAAGGAAGACGGTTTCTGGGTTGCCGGAACGGATGCTGAAGGAACAATTCCTTATAACAAGGCAGACCTTAAAGGCCCGCTTCTGATTGTCATCGGAAGTGAAGGCGAGGGCATGGCTAAGAACATTCGCGAAAAATGCGACTTTCTTCTGTCCATTCCGATGTCGGGCCATGTTAACAGCCTGAACGCTGCAGTAGCTGCGGGCATTGTTGTTTTTGAGGCGCAGCGGCAGCGTCTCGCAGAAAAATAGAGACATGCGGAGGAATATGCATGAACAGTCTGAATCAAATCAGACCCCATATGCGTTATCAGCAAGGCACTCATAATGCCTTGTTTCGTCTGCGTGCCCTTGCGGCAGGCTTAGTTTCCGTCATACTTGCCGTACTCATTCTGCTGACATCCTGCTCGATTCCGTGGGCGACTGACGGAACGGGAAGTCAGACGAATACGTCACTTATTACTACAGACGGCGCGACGCTTGATCGTCAGAACCTGGCGCGCAGTCTCGTTACCTGCGTAACAGACACGTCAAGGATTAAAAGCATTTATGATTCGATACCTTCCGCACAGCTTGAGAGCATGTCGCTTGCATCATTTGACGGATATATCCGCGCACTGGCACGGATGATCAGCAGTTCTGATCCCGTCACATCATTCCGATTTGTTACGGAGACCGAAAGACAGACCATTATCGACGCGATTTCCGTCAATGCTTCCGACTATTTTTCCCTGCTGCAGGTTACAACACCCATTGAACTGTTAACAGGTGATGGTGTAGCGGCCGACCAGCCAATATATATTTTCATACAGACGGATGACAACGGAACACCTTATCTGTCCGCCGCATGGGTTAATGAATGCATGAAAATCTATGATGCTGCCTCCCTGTATATTAATGCGCTTGAAGCACAGGACCAGGAAGCGGTAGGTTCGCTGATTTCGGACAGCGAGCTTCCTGAGGAGGGCGTTTTCTCTTCACAGGTCATCGACTATAAAGCCCGGGAATTGATCCAGTACTACCATATCAAGGTGAAGTCTGAATATACCGATTACCAGATACTTAGTTTTGATATTTCCAAGCTGACGTTTTTGCAGCCGGAAGTTCTGAATGATAACTCCCTGGACTATCAGTCACGGACTGTCAGTTTCGTCCGCAATACACTGAACCATGTGTATATCCAGGACAGTGTGAATGTCCCGCTGGACTCGAAAAATTTCTACCTGTATTACAAAAACGAAAAGACTATCCGTATCGGCGACCGCGGTGATTCCAATCAGTTCAGGGCGATCTTCGGGGATCCCCTGCTTGTGACGCTCGGAGTCCGGTCGGCTGCTGACGGAAACACGGCAGACAACAACCAGGTCATTGTACTGACATATTCTTCTGCTTCCGTGACAATCCTGGGGAATCTCTATGATGACGGGTCCTGGGACGGGCAGATTCAACGAATCCGCCTGCGTTCGGCAAATCAGGATTTTACGCTGGGAACATCCATATATACCGGCATGACACGAGATGAACTGATGATGATGTATCCGTTTGCCGATCAGACGGGTTACGTACTGAAGACCACTGTTGATGATCAGGCGTACGAAATGACATTTACTTTTACCGCAGATGCAGACAGAAAAATATCCGCCGTAAAGCTGGAAATGGTCGACTGATTTATTTACTGCGCTTCATATCCGAGTAAACGGCATCGCAGTGCATGGACATCATCCTCCGTAAGCCCTATGGATCTAAGGTATATGGAGGCCTGTCCCTGATAGTTTGCATCGATATAGTCAAGAAACAATTCCATATTAGAGGCGTCAGATTTAAATATATGCTGCATCTGCGGAGGAATGGCCGCTATCTTGGGATCAACGATTGGTCTGATAAAATCATATGTTACGGCATAATTCCTGATAATATCCTCGCGGCTTACCTGAACAAGCGAGAGAAGAAGTGCCGCAATAATTCCTGTCCGGTCCTTGCCGTGCGTACAGTGAAAAAGAATAGCTCCCTGAGGCGCACAGACCATCTGATGAAAGACTTCCGCCACCTGTTCCTGACGTGTCTCGAGAAGATGGATATAGAGTTCGCCGAGGGAATGGCTGACCGCAACCTGAACGGTCGGATCGTCCATCACATCGGGATCCGATTCGAAAAGCGAAATATTAACGAAGAGAATGTCAGGAAGATTTTTAAATGGCGTTTCACGCCGGGAAATCTCTTCTTCCGAACGAAGATCGATGACCGTTCGGATTGGATATGCCAAAAGCGACGCAAGATCTTCATCACTCAGCATTGACGGTTCGTCCGAACGGACAAAGCGATGATATGCTGTCAAAGGGCCCAGGGCTGTCCTGATTCCGCCCAGATCGCGTGCATTGTAAAGTGTAGGGAGAATAAATCGGTTATTCTTGCAGTCCATCATCATATGCGGTTTTCTCCTATGTGTGTCTAATATAACGATAGCACAAAAGAGGAACCCGTCAAATAATGGAACAGTCAAATATGGGAATCTATTGTAAACAAATTTGCAGAGAAGGAATATGGATGCAACAGGGAAAAAGTTACCAGGAAAAAGTCCGCTTGGAAATGTTGACAACAATCAGCATCTGCGATAAAATACATCGTGCTGCAGGAAGTTCAGCTTCCCAAAGCAACATGCGCCCGTAGCTCAACTGGATAGAGCGTCTGACTACGGATCAGAAGGTTGTGGATTCGATCTCTGCCGGGCGCACCACAAGAAAAGCACTGGAGACTGTAAGGTCTCCGGTGCTTTTTTAATGTCTTGAATTGATGAAATTTTCCGCTGATATAGTCACTTTGTATCCACTTTGTGTCCAGCACCATTCTTCTGCGCCGGGTTCAGTAGGTTTTCAAGCGTTTCCGCAGCAGCGGCGTCGGCTGATTGAATTGCGAGCGAATAGATGTTTGATGTTGTACTTGTTTGGGTATGGCCCAGACGCCCGGATACTGTACGGATGTTCACACCGGATGCTATTTGTAGTGTTGCGTTAGAATGGCGCAGGCCATTTATGGACATATCGAAATCAATTATGAGCTTGTATCAGTGACCGTTTGGAATGCGAATCAAAATCAATGTGTTATCGATTTCCCTAATTACTCATTCAACGTGACCTGGGAAGGGCAATTTTGCCGAGAGATCATATATGCAAATCCATATAAAGCAGCGTACGGCACATTCCAAAGGATATAGGTATGCCGGCCATGGCCATGATTTTATTGCTGAATCAGTGTTTATAGAAATTAAAGTTGCGATTATTGCGTCATTTTTCAAAAGTGCGTTTCGGCGGCAAGCTGGAATTCGCTTTTCATTTGTACTGCTTATGCACAAATTGCGTATCTTCATTTTTCAAATGTTTTCATAAATGCCTGAAATATTAAAGAAGCAAATCAATTGAAAACATGTGAAAACAAAAATGGAAGTATGCAAAATCTAAATGAAGACATGTAAAAAAAAGCATATCATTTTCCCAAAAAATGTAAGCGTTTTTCAGGAATAGAGATTTCGCACAAAACCGCATTTTCCAGATTCAACCATAATCGTGATTATGCACAAACAGTCAGATGATATAAAAAGCGAAATAAAAAAGTGACAATCGATAATGGAATATCTATTCCTTGCTGCTTTGTGCTTTTTTGCGGTTTCAGCCTGCTATACTTCATGTGAAAACAGACGACAAATGTAAAATGACTGAAAGTGAGGATGCGTATGGAATACCGTATGGAAAAGGACTCCATAGGAGAAATTCAGGTACCTGCTGATAAATATTGGGCAGCGCAGACAGAACGGAGTCACGAGAATTTTAATATCGGCGTTGGAATTGAAGTTATGCCGAGAGAAATTACCCATGCCTTTGGAATTCTGAAAAAAGCAGCTGCGATTGCGAATCACTCTCTTGTCCCGGATAAAATGACTGATGAAAAACTCATCGCAATATCTGCTGCCTGCGACGAAGTAACCGGCGGTTTACTGAACGAACATTTCCCGTTGGTTGTCTGGCAGACAGGAAGCGGCACGCAGTCGAATATGAACGCAAACGAAGTGATTGCCAACCGCGGCAATGAGATTGCGGGAAAGAAGCTTCTGCATCCCAATGATGACATTAACATGAGTCAGAGTTCCAACGACACATTCCCTACCGCGATGCACATTGCTGCGGTGATCAGCATGGAAGACAGGCTCTTTCCGGCTATGGACAAGCTGATTGCGGTCTTCAGACGTCTGGAAGAAGAGAACACAGGCATTGTTAAGAGCGGACGGACACATCTTCAGGATGCTGTCCCAATCAGTTTTTCACAGGAAATCAGCGGATGGAGAAGCAGTCTTGAGAAAGATAAGAAGATTCTTCAGCTTGCACTTTCCGAACTGACTGAGCTTGCTCTTGGCGGTACTGCAGTTGGCACAGGATTAAATGCACCCAAAGAATTCGGAAGAAAGGCCGCAGAGGCCGTTTCTGATCTGACAGGCAAAAAATTCAGGACAGCGGAGAATAAATTTCACGCCCTTACTTCCAAAGATGAACTGGTATTTGCTCATGGTGCGCTGAAGGCTCTTGCTGCCGATATGATGAAGATTGCAAACGATGTGCGCTGGCTGGCTTCCGGCCCCCGCGACGGACTCGGCGAAATCACTATTCCGGAAAATGAACCCGGTTCCTCCATTATGCCCGGCAAGGTAAACCCTACGCAGTGCGAGGCTGTCACGATGGTAGCCGTCCAGGTTATGGGCAACGATGTTGCCGTAGGTATGGCTGCTTCACAGGGCAATTTTGAACTGAATGTTTTCATGCCTGTATGCATATACAATTTCCTTCAGTCCGTCCGGCTGCTTTCCGAAGTGATTGTATCCTTTACGGACCGCTGCGCTTCGGGAATCAAGGCAAACAAAGAGAAGATGGATCACAATCTGCACAATTCCCTGATGCTTGTTACTGTACTGAATCCGTACATCGGTTATGAAAATGCTGCGAAGACCGCAAAGAAGGCTTATAAGGAAAATATTTCGCTGAAAGATGCGTGCGTCGCGCTTGGGTTTCTTACATCCGAGAAGTTCGATGAGGTATTTCATCCGGAGCAGATGGTTTAGGAAAGACTGCGGACGATGAAGGAAGGACAGACAATTATGATTTTCAGTTATTATCCGGGATGTACTCTGAAAACAAAAGCTAAGGATCTCGACAGATACGCAAGGAAGTCGGCAGAATACCTTGGCGTAACTCTTGAGGAACTCCCTGAATGGCAGTGCTGCGGAGCCTCATATCCGATGGCGAGGGACGAAATTGCGACAAAGCTTTCATCTGTCAGGGCTCTTATGTCTGCGAAAGAACTGGACCATGATCTGGTTACCGTATGTTCTGCCTGCCACAATGTGATTAAGCAGGTAAATAACGACATGAAGAATGGCGGAAACACGGCAAAAAAGGTCAACAATTATCTGAATCCGGAAGTGGAATACAACGGTGAAACAAACGTGATCCATTATCTTGAGATGCTGCGCGATAAGATCGGGTTTGATGTGCTTTCCAAAGCTGTCAGAAAGCCGTTTGCCGGCAAAAAGATTGCTGCCTATTACGGCTGCATGCTTCTTCGTCCCGGCAAAGTGATGCAGATGGACAATCCCGAGAATCCGACAATCATGGAGGATTTCATCCGAGCCATCGGTGGAGATCCTGTGATCTATCCTTACAGGAATGAATGCTGCGGCGGATATATCACTCTTGAGGACAACTGCATTGCAGAAAAAGTGAGCGGGAAAGTTCTTTCCAGCGCACAGGAAAACGGCGCAGAGCTGATTCTTACCGCCTGCCCGCTGTGTCTGTATAACCTTACAAAGTGCGGCCCGGAAAATAAGATTCCGGTTTATTACTTTACGGAGCTGCTTGCTGAAGCGCTCGGAGTAAAGAACGAAGGAGGAGCAGAAAATGTCGGGAACGAACAGTGATCTTACGGAGCAGGTGCTGCGCACAAGCGGTGTGAATGTCCGCAAGTGCATGCGGTGCGGCAAGTGTTCGGGTACATGCCCTTCCTATGGTGAGATGGAATACCATCCGCACCAGTTTGTATACATGGTTGAAAAGGGAGAAATTGATGCTCTCATGAAGTCCAGTTACAGATGCCTTTCCTGCATGGCCTGTGTGGAAAGATGCCCCCGCGGCGTTGAACCGCTCAAGCTGATAGAAGCGGTCCGACTGATGGTTGTCCGTCAGCAGGGACAGAATCACTTGAAGGCAGACCAGATTCCCGGCCTTCTTGATGAAGAGCTTCCACAGCAGGCTATAGTTAGTGCATTCAGAAAATACAGTAAATAAGAGGAAAAATAAAAATGCAAAAGATTGGTGTATTTGTCTGCCATTGCGGCACAAACATTGCAGGAACCGTTGATGTCCGCGCTGTTGCAGAGGCGCTGAAGAACGAACCCGGTGTGGCTTTTTCCACGGATTATCAGTACATGTGCTCCGAGGCCGGTCAGAATATTATCAAAAACGCAATCCGTGACAATCATCTGACAGGGGCGGTTATCTGTTCCTGTTCTCCCCGCATGCATGAAGCGACTTTCCGCAAGACAGCTGTTTCTGCAGGTCTCAACCCCTATATGCTTGAAATAGCCAATATCCGCGAACAGTGCTCCTGGATTCACAAGGATACCGCAGCCGCAACCGAAAAGGCAATTATCCTCGGTAAGGCAGCGGTTGCCAAGGTGAATCTCAACAGCCCGCTGACCGCGGGTGAGAGCCCTGTCAGCAAGCGGGCGCTGGTTATCGGCGGAGGCATCGCGGGCATTCAGACGGCACTCGATATTGCTGAAGCCGGTTTTAAGGTGGATATCGTAGAAAAGTCCCCTACAATCGGCGGCAAAATGGCTCAGCTTGACAAGACGTTTCCCACGCTCGATTGCGCGGCCTGCATTCTTACGCCGAAAATGGTCGAAGCCGCGCAGCACGAGAACATCACAATCTATTCTTATAGTGAGGTTGCCGAGGTTAAGGGTTTTGTCGGTAATTTTTCCGTGAAAATCAAGAGAAAAGCCCGTTATGTCAAAGAAGATGTCTGTACCGGATGCGGGGCCTGCACAGAAAAATGTCCGCAGAAGAAGGTGCCCAATGAATTCAATCTCGGAATGAATAAGCGCAGTGCAATTTATATTCCTTTTGCACAGGCCGTTCCGAAAGTTGCAGCGATTGACCCCGATTACTGTACGATGCTGAAGACCGGCAAGTGCGGAATCTGTTCGAAGGTCTGCACGGCCAAGGCAATCGACTATACACAGCAGGATGAATATATTGAAGAAAAGTACGGTGCGATTGTTGCCGCCACCGGCTATAATCCGATATCCCTGGAAAAATTTGACGAGTTTGCCTACTCACAGAGTCCCGACGTTGTGACGTCGCTTGAGTATGAACGGCTCATGAATGCGGCAGGTCCCACGAACGGTACACTGCTTCGCCCGTCTGACGGAACCCATCCCCATACGATCGTTTTTGTACAGTGCGTCGGTTCCCGTGACATTTCCGGATGCGGCAAGCCATACTGTTCCAAAATCTGCTGCATGTATACGGCGAAGCACGCAATGCTGACCCGTGAAAAATATCCGGATACGGAAGTATATGTATTCTATATTGATGTCCGTACACCTGGCAAAAATTTTGACGAGTTCTACCGCCGCGCGGTTGAGGATTATGATGTCCATTACATCAAAGGAATGGTCGGGAAAGTCGCTCCTTCTGCGGACGGCAAACTGATGGTGCAGGCGTCCGACCTGATTGCTGACGAACAGCTTCATATTGCAGCTGACATGGTTGTCCTTGCCGCGGCAATTGAGCCGGACAAGAGCGCGCGTCCGCTGGCAACAATGCTTACGGCAAGTATGGATACAAATGATTTCTTTACGGAAGCACATCCCAAGCTCCGTCCCGTAGAAAGTCCGACGGCAGGTATTTTCCTGTCCGGAACATGCCAGGGCCCGAAGGATATCCCCGAAACCGTATCACAGGCGGGAGCGGCTGCGGTTAAGGTGATCGGTCTTCTTGCCAAGGACAAGCTTACCTGCAATCCCTGCGTCGCGCATTCCGACGAACTGCTCTGCAACGGCTGTTCGTCCTGTGAAAAAGTCTGCCCGTACGGCGCGATCAGCTATTCCGACAAGGAATTCAAAATGCCGGACAGAACGATTGCCATCCGCCGCACTGCATCTGTTAATGCGGCTGTATGCCAGGGCTGCGGGGCATGTACGGTAGCCTGCCCTTCCGGTGCGATGGATTTGAACGGATTCTCAAACAGACAGATCATGGCGGAGGTTGATGCGATATGCAGATGAATGAAGTAAGTGAATTCAAACCCAAAATCGTTGCATTCTGCTGCAACTGGTGTTCCTATGCGGGCGCCGATCTTGCGGGTAATAACCGCCTGAATTATCCGGCGGATGTCAAGATAATCCGTGTCCCGTGCTCCTGCCGCGTAAACCCTATGTTCATTCTTCGGGCTTTTCAGCGTGGAGCAGACGGCGTAATCATCTGCGGATGCCACCCCGGCGACTGCCACTATACGTCCGGCAACTATTATGCCAGAAGAAGAATGACGGTTCTTTTCTCGATGCTCGATTACCTTGGCATAGACCGCGGCAGAACCCGTGTGGAATGGGTATCCGCTGCCGAGGGAGCTAAATTTGCCGCGACGATGAATGATTTTGTGGAAACCGTGACAAATCTTGGTGAAAACAAAAGACTGGGGGACCTAAGATGCAGGAAATAATGAAGAAACGCGCCGAGGAACTTTTGCAGGATGGTTCGGTAAACCGTATTCTCGGCTGGAAGGCCGGTGAATTCGTATATGACATTACGCCGTTTGTATTCGGAAGCGCAGAAGAGCTGGATCAGGGATTTGTATACAATGATTTCTGCGGAAATAATCTTTCCAAATATCTGGTCAGCGAATCCCGCAAAGAGGGGAAGATCCTTGCATTCCTGAAGCCCTGCGATACATACAGCTTTAACCAGCTTGTCAAGGAACACCGCATCCTTCGCGAAAACATCTATGTGATCGGGATAGAATGCGGCGGCAAGGCTGACATTGATAAGATCAAGGCAAATGGAATCAGTGGTATTGTCGGAATTGAAAGCTGCGGGAGCGGGTTTACCGTCGATACGATTTACGGCAGAGAGACAGTCGAAAAGAACAGCGCTTTCCTCGAAAGATGCACGGTCTGCAAGAGCAAAAAGCATGTCGTATACGATGAGCTTATCGGTGAGGACGGAGAAGTCCTCGATGCCGGCCGTTTTGATATGGTGGAAAAGATCGAGGCTATGACAACGGACGAACGCTTCGAGTTCTGGCGCGGCGAGCTCTCCCGCTGCATCCGCTGCAATGCATGCAGGAATGTCTGTCCGGCCTGCACATGCGAAAGATGCGTGTTCGACAATGAGAATTCCGGTGCGGCAAGCAAGGCAAGCGCCGATACTTTTGAAGAGAATATGTACCACATCATCCGTGCGTTCCATGTGGCCGGACGCTGCACGGACTGCGGCGAATGTTCGCGCGTATGTCCCCAGAATATTCCGCTTCACCTTCTGAACCGGAAAATCATCCTGGATATCGATGAATTGTACGGTGAATTCCAGGCAGGCGAAGACACGGAGACATGTGCTCCTCTTACTGCATTCACGAAGGAAGATGCCGAACCCGGTACCGTAAACAAAAAGGGAGGTAACTGAATATGCTGAAGCTTTCCCTTACCCGATTGGATGATCTTTTTACCGTGATTGCAGATAAAGAATCTCTTTATCTTCCCGTCGATACGGCTGTCGGACAGGCACAGTTCAAAAAGTGGGAATCCGGAGTAAAGATGAGCACTGCTCTGAACACGGTGAGAAGCGCAAAGGATTATTTCTTTCCGCAGACGGAGAATATTGTGGATTTCCGGATCCAGGGAAAAAATATTGAGATCGTCGACACAAGAAATGAATCGGAGGATTTTATCCTTTTCGGCGTGCGTGCCTGCGACGCGAAGAGCTTTACCATACTCGACAAGGTATTTCTTGCCGAACCTGCTGACACATTCTATAAATCGAGAAGGGAGCACGGCACCGTCATAACCCTTGCCTGCACCCGCCCGGAGGAGACCTGCTTCTGCTCCGCATTTGGAATCGATCCGGCGAATCCTGCGGGAGACATTTCCGCATGGATCGCAGAAGGCGATATATATTTTGAGGCGGTTACAAAAAAAGGTGCCGACCGGATTGGAATTTTCGCATCTCTTCTTAAAGATGCGGATGATTCCGCTGTGAAAGCACAGAAAGAAGCAACTGCGGAAATCATGGCAAAGCTCCCCCTTTCCGGATTAAACCTGAAAGGATTCCATGCCGATGCACTGAACGAAAAATTCCGTTCACCCAAGTGGGCGGAGCTTTCGAAGATGTGCCTCGGATGCGGAACCTGTACTTTTATCTGCCCTACATGCCAGTGCTACGATATCCGCGACTTCGATACGGGACACGGTGTCAGGCGCTTCCGCTGCTGGGACAGCTGCATGTATTCCGATTTTACAAAAATGTCGGCCGGAGATCCGCGTCATACGCAGCTCGAAAGATTCCGCCAGAGATTCATGCATAAACTGATCTATTTCCCGGCGAACAACGACGGAGTCTATGGCTGTGTCGGCTGCGGCCGGTGCCTTGCCAGGTGCCCGATTTCCATGAATATTGCCAAAGTCGTCAAAACATTGGGGGATGAATAAAATGGCTGATGAGACTTTAATCCCGAAACTCGGACTTGTGACCGATGTCCGCATCGATACGCCGGATGTAAAAACCTTCCGCGTGATTTCTCCCGACGGAGGAAAGTGCTTTGCGCATATTCCCGGACAATGTGCGATGCTGTCCATTCCCGGCATCGGCGAAGCAATGTTTTCCATCACTTCATCGCCTACAAACACCGAATACATGGAGTTCAGCATTAAAAAATGCGGATGCCTTACCAGCTGGCTTCATATGATGGAAGCGGGTCAGACAATTACGATCCGCGGCCCGTACGGCAACGGATTTCCTGTGGATACGGAATTCAAAGGAAAAGATCTGCTGTTTGTTGCAGGCGGAATCGGCCTTGCACCTCTTCGCTCGGTGATCAACTATGTCCGAGACAGACGTGCGGATTATGGGTCAGTCGACATCGTTTACGGGTCCCGGAGCAAGGAAGACCTTGTCGATTATAAGGAAATTATCGATGAGTGGAGCCGGGAAGAGGGAATCCATGTGTATCTTACCATTGACCGCGAAGAGGAGGGCTGGGACGGCCATGTCGGGTTTGTCCCGAACTATGTGAAGGAACTCGGATTTGATGTGACAAAAACGGTTATCATCTGCGGTCCGCCGATCATGATTAAGTTTACACTGGCCGGACTTCAGGAATCCGGATTTCAAAAAACGCAGGTATATACAACAATGGAGCTCAGAATGAAGTGCGGCGTCGGAAAATGCGGCCGCTGCAATATAGGCAGCAAATATATCTGCAAGGATGGCCCTGTATTCCGCTGTGACCAGCTTGATGAACTGCCGAATGAATACTGATAAGGAGAGCGACGTAACAATGGAAAATATGGTGAATGTTTTTTTGATGGGGAAAAAATATAAGGTGCCTTCCAACCTCACGATTATGTGTGCGATGGAATACGCCGGCTACCAGCTTATCCGCGGCTGCGGATGCAGAAACGGTTTTTGCGGTGCATGTGCGACGATCTACAGGATTAAGGGAGAGCGTGAACTGAAAGCCTGTCTTGCCTGTCAGACCAAGGTTGAAGACAACATGTACATTGCAACACTTCCGTTTTTTCCGCTTGTAAAACAGGTTTACGATATCAACAAAATCAAGCCGACCGAACAGATCATGATGCAGCTTTACCCTGAAATTTACAGCTGTATCGGCTGTAATGCCTGTACCAAGAGCTGCACGCAGGGCTTGAATGTCATGCAGTATATCGCATACGCTCAGCGCGGAGAATATGAAAAATGCGCGGAGGAATCCTTTGACTGCGTTATGTGCGGTGTATGTTCTTCCCGTTGCCCGGCCGGTATATCCCATCCTCAGGTCGCACTCCTTGCGAGACGCCTGAACGGGAAGTATCTCGCGCCGAAATCCGAGCATCTTGCGTTACGGGTTAAGGAGATTGAAAACGGTGATTTTTCCGATCTGCTTGAAGGGCTGATGCAGAAGCCGGTCGAAGAGATCCGTGAGCTTTATAACAACAGAGAAATTGAGGAATAAGGAGGCTTTTGAGATGTACACAGATGAAATGACCGCGTCGATCAGGAAAGTGGAAGCGGCAAGAGAGGAAAACTCCGTGCTGGAACCAGAAAGAATGTCGGCAGAAGAGAAGAGAACACTCCTTGTTACTTATCATCCTGACTATAAGAAAGAGAAATTTGCCTCGCTTTCGGTCGGACCGAACAGGGGCGATAAGGTTCCCACGGAACTTGCGGCTCTGCTCCAGGCGAATAGCCGGGTGCAGGATATGGACATCGATCTGGAAAAAGCAGACTATGACACGGATGTACTGATTATCGGCGGCGGCGGTGCCGGCGCATCGGCTGCAATTGAAGCGGATAACGGCGGAGCAAAGGTTTTGATCGTGACAAAACTCCGCATGGGCGATGCAAATACGATGATGGCCGAAGGCGGGATCCAGGCGGCTGATAAGCCGAATGACTCCCCTGCACAGCATTATCTCGACGCCATGGGCGGCGGTCATTATGCGAATGTTCCGGAACTTGTAAGAAAGCTTGTTACAGAAGCTCCGGATGCCATTCAATGGCTGAACGACCTTGGCGTAGAATTTGACAAGGCTCCTGACGGTACCATGATTACAACCCACGGCGGCGGCACTTCCCGTAAAAGAATGCATGCTGCAAAAGATTTTTCCGGTGCGGAAATCATGCGTACGCTTAGAGACGAAGTCCTGAGCCGCCACATCACAGTAGTGGACTTTACATCGGCGATCGAACTGATTCTTGACGATCAGGGCCGGGCTGCCGGCGCTGTTTTGATGAATATGGAAACCAAGGAAATTATGGTTGCACGGGCAAAGACCGTAATCATAACTACGGGCGGAGCCGGAAGACTGCACTACCAGGGTTTTCCCACTTCCAATCATTACGGTGCGACGGCAGACGGACTGATATTAGGTTACCGCGCAGGCGCAAAACTTCTATATGCCGAGACGCTCCAGTATCATCCTACAGGAGCGGCGTATCCGGAGCAGATTTTCGGAGCCCTTGTAACGGAGAAAGTCCGTTCCCTTGGCGCAAAACTCGTCAATGTCGACGGAAATGTTTTTATGCATCCCCTTGAAACCCGTGACGTTGCAGCGGCTTCCATTATCCGTGAATGCACCGCCCATAAAAAAGGCATCCATACTTCCGACGGTGTCGGAGTCTGGCTTGACACACCGATGATCGAGCTTCAAAATGGCGAAGGCACGATTGAGAAGAGAATACCGGCCATGCTCCGGATGTTCGGGAAGTATGGAATCGATATCCGAAAAGAGCCGATTCTTGTATATCCGACGCTGCACTATCAGAACGGGGGGCTGATGATCAATGACAGATGCGAGACAAACATTGAAAATCTTTATGCCGCCGGTGAGGCAGCCGGGGGTATTCATGGGAAGAATCGTCTGATGGGCAACTCGCTTCTTGACGTCATCGTATTCGGCAGGGCAGCAGGCAGGAACACGGCCGCTAAATGTAAAGAAGTGACGGTCGGAAAGCTTTCGCTCGAACACGTTGCCGGATTTGAAAATGAGCTGGAATCCGCCGGTATTACAAGTGATATTGTTTCCCCTAAACTTCTCCCATCATACACACACGGACACGAGTAAAAAAATCAGAAAAGGAAGTAAATAAAATGAATTTTGCAAGTATCCTCGAAACACTTATGATTGTCAGCTTCGGCGTGTCATGGCCCCTTTCCATCATCCGTTCCTATCGCTCCAGATCCACCAAGGGAAAGAGCTTAATGTTTATGTTCTTCATCCTGTTCGGATACTTCTGCGGAATTGCTTCCAAGTGCATGACGGGCACGTATAACCTTGCTTTCTATTTCTACTTCCCGAACGTGATCATGGTATCAACGGATATCATTCTATATTTTCGCAACAGGAGAATCGAAGCATCCAGTCAGAAATAAATCATGCTTTACCTGTATGATTTCATCGTCACACAAAAAAGCCGCTTTTCAGCGGCTTTTTTATTCAGGAGAAAGAGGATGAAAACGAAGAAAGTTCTGAAGAAGGTATGTTTTTATTATGACATGCTCATAAAATACATTCAGGTATTTATTCGGAAGATCTGCATGAAAAGTCAGGCAAACGGATGCGGTACTTCACCGGCAGATGAGGACTCCTGCATCTGCCAAACCCTGCTTCGTTTTTCAAATGAATTCCGCGATCAGATCCCGGATAACTTTTTTGTCGAATGGACGTGAAACGAGGGGACCGCCTTCGGCCAGCACGGCATGCCGGTCATGGAATGCGGGACGGGCAGCCTGATAGAGAATTCCGGTCGGTATTTTTTCGCCGGCCTCCATCGCAGTCTGCATGGCTGCAAGCCGGTCTCCGGAATCGTAGCTGTCAGGCAGATGGTATACCCGTCTGGCGTAATCCGCATACGTATTGACCTTGTTGAAACTTACACAGGGCTGCAGGATGTCGACGAGCGCATAACCGTGATAAGTTATGGCCTGCTTCATGATAGATGTAAGCTGTTCCTGGTCTCCGCTGAATGCTCTGGCGACAAAGCCGGCTCCCATAACCAGTGCCAGGAGTACGGGGTTAAGAGGGGTGCTGATATTTCCCAGGGTCTGTACGTCCGTGACGTGTCCCTCTGCGCTTGTAGGTGAAGCCTGGCCCTTCGTCAGCCCGTAAATCTGGTTGTCATGGACAAAATGCGTGATGTCTATGTTGCGGCGGATACAGTGGATAAAATGATTTCCGCCTTCGCCATAGGAATCACCGTCGCCCGTATCTACAATTACAGTCAGCTTTTCGTTGGCGATTTTAACTGCCGATGCTGCAGGAAGTGCCCGGCCGTGAAGTCCGCAGAAACGATTGGCACTGATATACTGCGGTGTTTTTGCAGCCTGGCCGATACCGGCAGCCATGAGTACCTCATGCGGGTCTTTGCCAAGTTCTTCCAACGCGCGTTTCAGGCACGGCAGTATGCTGAAATTGCCGCAGCCCGGACACCAGGCTGTTTCAAATGTGCTGAATGATCCGGTAATTTTCTGCTCCTTCATATGACTACCTCCCTTATCCTTGAGGCGATCTCTTCGCCGGTTATTTCACGGCCATCATACTTAAGAATGCCGGACTGACATTCGATTCCTGTGTATTCGCGAAGCAGCCCTGCCAGCTGTCCCGTGGCATTCTGCTCGACATTCAGGATGCGGCTGGCCTTTGACGCCATTTCCGTGATCCTTTTTACAGGAAACGGGAAGATATCACCGAATACCAGTGCACCGTATTTTTCGGGATAATCATGGTTCAGGAGTGCAACCGCCTCGGTCAGCGGCCCGAGCATGGAGCCCCAGCCTACCAGCAGCGTTTCGTATTTCTGACCGCCGATCCATTCCGGTTCCTGCAGCTCCTCACGGAGCCGATCCAGTTTGCGCATCCGTTTATCCATCATTTGTGTTCTTACCTCGGCCGACTCGGTAATTCTGCCGGATTCATCATGTTCATCACTGTCGGCCGCGGCAAAATGAGAGGGATTGCCAGGCAGCAGGCGGGGGGAAATACCGTCTTCCGTTATCCGGTAGCTCAAATACTCACTTCCAGCCGGTATATCTGCTTTTTGCTCATGCAGGTTCAGTGCCGAAGTCCCGTTCGGAAAAACGTCGGAGCCGTCAAGAAGGAATGGTTCAACCGTTGACGAAGTGTCAGCCAGGAACTGGTCGCTCAGAAGGATCACAGGGATTCCGTACTCATCTGCAATACGGAAAGCCCGGACCGTCTGGTAAAAAGCATCCTTCTGGTCACGCAGTGCAATAACCATTCTTGGAAATTCACCCTGCGCGGCTGAAATGACAAATTTCAGATCGCTCTGCTCCGTCCGCGTCGGGAGACCGGTCGCGGGACCGGGCCGCTGGATATCTGCGATAACCACAGGAATTTCAGCCATGCCGGCAAGCCCGAGTGCTTCGACCTGCAGGCAGAAACCGCCGCCGGAAGTGCCGGTCATCGCGCGTATGCCGGCAAAGGAAGCGCCAATAGCCATATTGACAGCCGCAATTTCATCTTCAGCCTGCTCAACAACTACACCGCATTTCTTGGCATTGGAAGCCAGGTACTCCATAATGCTTGTTGACGGTGACATCGGGTATGCAGAATAAAAACGAAGCCCTGCGGCCAGAGCCCCCAAAGCCAGTGCCCTGTTGCCGGAAATCGTCATCCAACCGCCGTAACTTCCGGGTTCAGCACGGAATCGCGGCTTTACAATACTGAAGCCCGACTCGACCGCCTTCCGGTTGATTTCTATATAATCTTCCTTTACAAACTGAGTAAGAACCGTCCGGACCTGTTTGAGACCCAGTCCGAAGAGCCCGAGCAGAGCGCCGACCGCCACGCTGCCGGAGACACGCGGATTGCCGATTTCCTTTGCAATTTTCTGCATATCAATCCTGATTGCCCTTGGATCATTTGTCTCAATGGAACTGTCGCAAAGGATAAAACCCTGATCCGACAGCTGTTGCAGGTGCAGGGTGATGGATTCTTCATCCAGGGCAACCAGTGCATCAAGCCGGTTGCTGTGTGATGTGATGGTTTCCGATCCGAAACGAATCAGCGTAAAATTATGACCGCCTCTGATACGTGACATAAAGTCTCTGCTGGTGAATACAAAAAATCCGTCTCTTTTCAGCAGCTTTTCAAAAATGGCAGCGGTGGTGTCGATTCCCTGACCGGCCGCGCCCCCAATCAAAATGTTCAGCGTCATAGTCTGTTCCTCCCCTTCAGATGTTTTGCAGAACGTTACTGTACTTCGATCGTCGCTGTCATATCCGGATGAGGTCCGCATTTGTATGTAAAGGTGCCTGCAGTATCAAAAAGATGCGTGTAACTGTCACCTTTCTTCAGCAGTCCGCTCTCAAATTCATCAAAAACAATACTGTGACCTACGGCATCGTTATTTGTCCATTTCACTGTATCCCCAACATGAATCGTAAGGCTGTCCGGTTTGAACGCATGATTTTCAATCAGTACCTCATAATCCGCCAGTATGGTGTCAGAAACTGTCACTGCGGATGAAGCTGTATCCGTAGTGGGAGTGGAAGTTGTATCGGAGCCGATTGAAACGGATGCGTTGCATCCGCCTGAGACCAGCGCCATTACAACAGCTGCAAGCAAAACGATTTTTTTAAAAGTCATCGAAATCATCTCCTTATCGTGTGCTTTTTCCCTTTGCAAACAAAGACTGGGGATCTGAAAAATTTTCACAGGATTCTACCCCATTGTAAACACGCCGAACCAGAGTCCGATTCCCAGGACGGCATGCAGAATGCCAAATACAAGGATGACGAAAGCGGTTAGGATGTGAATCTTTTGGCTGACCTTAATTATTCTCATTCCATTTAATATTTGAAATGCAATCAGCAAAAAAAGGAATATTCCGCCCCAAACCGGCACGGATAGACCCCAAATGATAGGAATCTTCATTTTTATCATCCTCCCTTACGGTCGTGAACCATGCCGGATACCGGATTGCTCCTTTATTCGGCACAAGGTCATTGTACATCAAAAATAATTGACAATAAAGGCCGATACAAATATTGAGCTCGGAAAGAACAGGTCAATAATATTTGATATTATTCCGAATTGAAGTATACTGTAAATGATTGATTCGATTCATTTCAGCAGAATTGCTTTCCTTGCAGAGGGCCTGCCGTTTGCCGGACAGAGTACCCATTTTTTCATGAATCGTTGCAAAGAAAAAGAAGATTATATGCCGGCAAGGCGGATGGTCAAATCACTATTCATCAGAAATTGATGCAAGCCGTTTGCAGACGGAAATCATTTTCAAAGAATTCCGGAAAGAACAGGGAGGTCGATGCAGATGCCAAGTTTTGCCAATCCATTTCAGGGTAACGTGAACAGAAAAATGACGAGAGAAGAATTGATTCAGGCAGTGCGGCTCGATATTGCAGGTGAGCTTGAAGCAATCTACCTTTATGACGCACACGTCCAGGCAACGGATGACCCAAGGGCTAAGGCTGTCATCGGAGATATTCGTGATGAAGAGAAAGTCCATGTCGGTGAACTGCTGGCGCTTCTGCAGACACTTGATCCGCAGGAGGCAGTCGGCCTCGCGGAAGGCAGAGACGAAGTCAGCACACTTCTGGCTCAGACGGGCGCAGAAAAACCGGCTCCGGACCTGAAAGCAGAATCTATGGAACAGCAGACAGTCGGGAGTCTGCTGCATCAGTAAAAAAGAAATGGGGAGGTTGATGAGATGAGTTACTTGTTAAGGGAAACTGCTCCCGTTTCACCTGAACTTTGGGAGCAGATTGATTCAACAGTTATAAATACAGCTCGCAATATTTTGACAGGACGCCGTTTCCTGCACCTTTTCGGTCCTCTTGGAATCGGAGTGGAAAGTATCCCGGTTGATGATGCCGATTCCCTCGAGGAAGTAGTCAGAGATGACCATATTATGGTCCAAGGCAGGAAGTTTGTCGGAATACCTGTGATTTATGATGATTTTGTGCTTCTTGCCAGGGATCTTGAAGTAAGCAGAAAATCGGAATATCCGGCAGATTTATCACGTGCCGCGGCAGCTGCGGAGAATGCGGCGCTGCAGGAAGACCGACGGATATATTTTGGCAGCGAGGAACTGGGAATACAAGGTCTGCTGACTGCGGAAGGGATAAATAAAGTCCATAGGAATGACTGGAGAACAGGTGAAAATGCACTCACCGACGTTGCCGCAGGTATACAGGTTCTCACGGAGAATAAGCTGTACGGACCTTTTGCACTGGCCGTAAGCCCTGATCTATACATGCAGATGCAGCGTCTTCAGGAAGGAACCGGTTTGCTGGAAATTGACAGGGTCAGCAAATTGCTTAATGGAAATATTTACAATGTACCTGTCCTGGGCAGCGGAAAAGCCGTTCTTGTTTGTTCTGATCCGCGCAATATGGATCTGGTTATCGGACAGGACATGACTACAGCTTACCTGGAGTCGAGAAACCTAAATCACGAATTCCGTATTCTGGAAACCATCCTGTTAAGGATAAAGCGCAAACAGGCAATTGTAGTGTTCGAATAGAGGATAGACGGGAAATGGCAGATATCCGGTCCCGATTTTGCAGGGATCGGAGAATCTGCCCGATTTTGCCTGCCTTTTTGGTCTGCTGCGCTGTTGGCAGAGGAGGAATGTATATGGCGGAAATAAAGGTTGATGTTCGAGGTGAAACTTGCCCCGTCCCCCTCGTTGAGACGCGCAAGGCGCTGCGTAGAGCAGAAGCGGGGGATTTCATAGAAATCATTGGTACCAATCCATCATCACGGAAAGAGATTCCTATGGCGGCCGAGGCTCTTTCGGTCAAAATAATCAGCGATGAACAGGACGGCAGTACCTGGAAAATCGTTCTGCAAAAGTAAGCATGCAAATTTCTTCTTATGAAACGGGGTTATGTGTATGAGCGATAAGGCAACCATCGTTGTTCACAGCGGGGATATGGACAAACTTTTCAGTGCCCTGATAATAGCCAACGGAGCCCTGGCCATGGGTATGGAAGCATCTCTATATTTTACTTTTTTCGGGCTTCTGCGGCTTAAGAAGACAGGCTTGAATAAAGGACCATTATCAAAAATGAATATGCTGGGTCTTGGCAAGCTGATGATCAAAAGGCGAATGAAAAAAAATAATGTGGCTGAACTGGAGCGGCTGCTCTCCGATTACAAGGAAATGGGAGGAAAAATCATTGCCTGCGAAATGACAATGGAAATCATGGGAGTCAAACCGGCTGATCTCAGAGAGGATCTGATTGACACATATGGTGCTGTCGGAACGTATATCAGGGAAGCCCGCGGGTCAGCCATTACACTTTTTATATAGGGGGTAAGAACAATGGCAGAAAAAGCGATCTACCTGGATAATGCCGCTGCCACCAGGCTGGACGAGCGGGTGCTGGCAGCCATGACACCCTGCTATTTAGAAAATTACGCTGTGGCCACATCTGAATTCGGCTACTCGCAGGGGCTTGAAGCAAGGGAGATCCTTGCCGGTGCACGTGCCGGGCTTGCAGGCAGATTAGGTGCTGCACCGGAGGAATTTATTTTCACCTCCGGCAATACCGAATCCAGCAATCTGGCTTTGAAAGGTGTAGCACAGGCTCTCGGAACGAAGAAAGGCAAACATATTATTGTTTCCCGGATTGAAGATTTTCCGGTGCTGTACAGTGCCAGGGCACTGGAAAAGCAAGGTTTCAGGGTTGATTATCTGCCGGTTGACGAATATGGCTTTGCAGATATCAAAAAACTCGCAGATCTGCTAACGGACGACACGATCCTGGTATCAATTCAGCATGCAAATCAGGAAATCGGCACGGTCCAGAACATTAAGGAAATCGGGACAATCTGCCGCGGGAAGAACATCCTGTTTCATACGGATGCAACCCATACCTTCACTCGAGTTCCGCTTGATGTCAGGGAGATTCCGGTCGATCTCGTTACCGTATCGGCCCATACGATCCATGGACCGAAAGGAGTCGGGGGCCTTTATATACGTAAAGGTACGGCAATTTCCAAAATTATGGACGGAGGCTTTCAGGAGTTTGATATGAGGGCCGGGATTGAAAATATTCCCGGAGCTGTCGGATTTGCAAAAGCTGCTGAACTCGTGACGGACCAGGAAAACAGGCAGCTGCAGGAAATGAGGGACAAGCTGACCGCACTTGCCCTGGACAAAATCCCGGATGTTGTCCTGAATGGTCACCCCGATCAGAGGATTCCCAATAATGCGAACCTGACGTTCCATTATGTTGAAGGTGAATCGATCACGCTGCATCTTGACATGTATGGAATTGCTGTCAGTACCGGCTCCGCCTGTTTCAGCCGTTCACTTGAAGGAAGCCATGTTATCGCAGGAATCGGGGGCGATCATGAACGCGCACATGGTTCTATCCGTTTTACATTCAGCCGTTACAATACAATGGAAGAAATTGATTTTGTTGTTGATAAACTGGCGAAAATCGTCAGTAACCTGCGGGCTATCAGCCCGTTAGGCAAGGCAGGGAGGCAGGAGCATGGCATTTCCATATAATGACACTGTCCTGGAACATTTCCGGAATCCCAGAAATGTCGGATGTATTGATAATCCCGACGGAAAAGCGACGGAAGGGAGCCCGGCCTGCGGTGATATGGTGTCCGTATATATCACGGTTGATCCGAAAACAAATGTAATTACGGATATCAAATTTGAGTCATACGGCTGTGCTTCCAATATCGCAACCGGCTCGATCATTACGGAGATGGCCAAAGGAAAAACGATTGAAGAGGCAAAAAAAATAACATGGAAAGAGGCATCGGATGCTTTGGGGGGACTTCCGCCTATCAAAGCTCACTGTTCGGTTCTTGCAGTCGAGGGGCTGCGGAGTGCCATCCAGAATTATGAAGAAAAACATGGAATGGAGAGCAGCCGGGAAGCCACAACCGTTGAAGTTGTGCGCAAGAGACTCAAACGTGTAATGAATCCGATGAAAGGACTCGACATGGTGGCTACCGATCTTGTTAAGGACATAGAGGTTAAAGACGGGAATATCAGGATTCTGGTCGATCTGCCGGAGGATCACCAGTTTGCGGCATCCATTAAAGAAGAGGCTAAGGAGCGGCTTGAGCCGCTGTGGGACGTTAAGTCGGTGGTAATTGAGTTTGTCAAATAACCGGGAATTCAAATTTTGATTTAATCAAAACGGCAAGGCGGTGATGTGCAATACAAATTCGGTTTTTCTTGCATATGTTTCAGTTTCCGCAAAAAAAGAATTGATCTGATATGTAAATTAAAAATACAGGAGGTAAGAAAGATGCAAAAATTGCTGTGGAAATGCTCTGTCTGCGGATATGTTCATGAAGGCCCCGAAGCCCCTGACATTTGCCCGAAATGCGGTGCGCCCAAAGAGAAATTCGTCGCATTAACCGAGGAAGAAACGAAAAAGATTTATGATTCGGACCGCACAAACGATATTCATATGGAAATCATCAGGCTGGCCATGCAGATTAAAGATTTGGCCAAAGAAGGCATTGCAATTAATCTGGATCCTCCATGTGTTGCCGTGTTTAAAAACGCACATGATGAAGCCTGGGTTATCAAGCAGAGAAGCAAGGCTGAAATTGCGAGTCATGTCGGTAAAGGCAAGTGGTAATCATGTAATCGGTCGGGCTGCTGCAGCGTGAAGAATTCCGTACAGATTGCGGCAGCCTGCATAAAGATGGAGCGCCTTATGAAAAAACTGATCAAAAACAACGTGTACTGGGTTGGGAAGACAGACTGGGAACTTACGGCATTCCACGGTGCAGACTATACGATCAACCATGGCTCGAGCCAGAATGCCTATTTAATCCGGGAAGAGAAAACGGTCCTGATTGATACCGTCTGGATGCCATATGCTTCCGAGTTTGTCAAAAACCTTGGAGATGAAATAGATTTGAAGGACATCGACTTTATTGTCGCAAACCACGGCGAAGTTGACCACAGCGGTTCCCTCCCGGCTTTGATGGAAATAATTCCCGCGACGCCGATTTACTGCACCGCAAATGCCGTAAAATCCCTGACCGGTCAGTATCACCACCCGGATTGGAATTACAGGGTCGTTAAGACAGGGGATTCGGTGGATATCGGCAACGGCCGAAAACTTGTTTTTGTCGAGATGAAAATGCTCCACTGGCCCGACAGCATGGCAACCTATCTGACAGAAGACAATATTCTTTTTTCAAATGATGCTTTCGGGCAGCATTACGCAATCGAAGAATTGTTTAATGACAAGGCTGACCAATGTCTTCTCTGGGAAGAGGCCATGAAATATTATGCCAATATCCTCAATCCGTTTTCGCCTCTTGTAAAAAAGAAAATTGAGGATATAAAGGGACTGAATCTGCCAATTGATATGATTGCAACAAGTCATGGCTGCATCTGGCGCAGTAATCCGATGCAGATTGTTGAAAAGTATTATGAATGGTCTCAGGATTATCAGGAAAACCAGATTACGATAGCGTATGACACGATGTGGGACGGGACAAAACAGCTGGCCCATAAAATTGCAGAAGAAATTGCAAGGATTTCCCCTGAAACACGCGTTAAGGTTTTTAATATCTCGCAGATTAACAAAAATGACATCATGACCGAGATTTTTCGATCGAAAGCCATTGCAGTCGGTTCACCTACCGTTGGGCAGAATATTCTTTCTTCTGTCGGAGGATGGATGGAATTTCTGCAGGAGCTTAAGTTCAGGCAGAAAAAGGCAGCAGTATTCGGATGCTATGGCTGGAGCGGCGAATCAACAAAAATTCTTCGAGGAAGATTGGAGGAATGCGGATTTACCGTTGTGGAACCGGAGATACGGTGCCAGTGGAATCCGGAATCCGCTGATTTTGAAAAAGCGAAGGCAGTTGCTGAAGCACTCTGCGGAAAATAGAGAAAATGCACGGCGCATAACCCGGATGACTGCATGCACAGTAAAAATGTATGCAGCCTGACTGCTGAAATCTGGAGGAAAGTATATGAGGAACAATGTTCAGGAAGAGATATCCGAATTTATCCGGATGTGTGAACAGGCATATGATACAGGATGCAGCGAGGATGTCGGAAACGCCTGGGATAAAGTCTCCGTAGTTTTCGGGAAAGTCATACCCGGTTTTTTTGACGGCCTCAGCGGACCTGATAGCCCGAGGGGAGACATGCGTCTTCTTGACCTTCCGCTTATCACGGCGAAACTGCGGATTTTCAGCGCCAAACTTGACTACGACGCAGCAGCGGCGAAAAAGGAGCCAACAAGTGATATGGTTCCCCTGACAGCAGCCATCGAAATTGGCGCGCCATTCAACACGGCAATTGAGCTTATCGTGGATGACGACAAGTTTACAGGTAATGAAAAGACGGAAATCATCAGCCAAATTAATGCGTTGAAGCGTATCGCGGACAGTCCGTTTGAGAAGATGGTAAAATGGGAGAGAGTCAGGCCTGTCCTGGTATGGCTGGACAGCAAAAATGAAAGAACGGCAGCTATTATACTCCCGCTGGCTGCAGATGCCATGAAATGAATATAAGCATCCCGGTACGCCCGGTCTGATCCGGAAAATGCAGATTCGGGAGACGGAGGAACAGCTATGAAAAAGAATGATGTTTTTAATTATCTGGCCTGCAATCTTGGCACGGAGAGCGATGAGCCAAATATAGAGCTGGCATCCTCATTGTGCAAGTCGCGCAATGAGGATGCCGTGGTGACGCTTATCGAAGGACTAAAGAGCAGCAGCAGCGAAGTTGCTTCCGACTGCATAAAAGTCCTGTACGAGCTGGGCAGACGAAGTCCGGATATGATTGCTGATCATGTTCCGGACTTCATCCGGATTCTGAGCTCCCAAGACAGCAGTATGGTCAGCGGCGGCATGTCGGCGCTTGCTGAGGCCGCCAGGCTGAATCCTGCTGATGTGTATGCACACAGGGAATCGGTAATCAGGGCCTACGAGAAAGGGGATGACTTAATCCGAAATGAGGCCGTACGTGTTTGTGCCGAGGTATCCCGTGCAGACCCCAGATATGAGCACACAATGTTTCCTTTTATTTTGCGTGACCTCGAGACCTGCCGCCCGGAAGAAATTTTACAGCATGCGGAACGGGCACTGACTGCCGTCAATAAGGAAAACGCGGCCGCATTCCGTTCTGTTCTTGAAAAGAGAATTGACCTGCTTTCGGTTCCGCAAAGAAAAATAATGGAAAATCTCCTTCATGCGGTCTGAGACGCCTGTTCCGGCCGCAGATTTTTTATCCGGACGATGCTGAGTGATCGACAATTTGATGTACAATGGAGATAAGATAAATATAATTTTACATTCTGCCGGCAGCTGCTCCGGCTCACGGCAGCGAGGCAAAGAATGGATCTCAAACAAGGATGCCGGTTCAGAATCATGTAACCCGAAATTCAGGAAGACAGGGAGGCGAATGAAATGGATGCAGCACTTGAGGCAAGAATTAACAAAATTATCGACAGCGGTTTCGAAACTCCGAGCGCACTCAAAAGAGTATTGAAAGAAGAAATGGCTCTGATTAAGCAGGATCAGCAGAACAGGGATATACTGGGCCTGGTCTTTGTAGAAACGACGTATATCAATACGGACAATATTGAAACCAAATTTACAGGGGCGTATATGATTCTTGCTACCACCACCGGCCTGATTATTGTTCAGGAGGGATTGAACAGCCAGGATCTTAAAGATGGCGGCTACCGTGTAAGGTATGTTCCATATTACAAGATCAGCTGCGTGGAACTTGACAGCTGCCTGCTTCTTGGTATATTCGAGCTGACACTGTCCGGAACTCTGAATGATCCGGATATTGCCTTTGAATTTGATACTGCCGATAGATTGCAGGATTTCGAAGACCTCGCTAAAATCATCCGCAAAAAGATGACGTCCATACAAAAAAGTCTGGAAAAGTAATCCTTGATTAACATCCGCACAGTGAGCTGTCATACAGGAAAGCGCAGGCAGGCCGAATGGCCTGCCTGTTTTTTTATCAAAGCAGCGAATCGGCAGACAGGCCATTCTTTACTCTGCCATCCATTATGTATCATCTTCGGTTTTTATACAAAAACGCCAAAGAATAGGTATAAGCATTGAAAATATTTGTTCCTATTAACAATTGAATGCGCTATAATGAAACAAAAAGGGGCGAAATTATGAGCGTATACGAAAAGCCCGCAGACAGATCATCCCATTCAAACTCCGCTCAAAAAGCTTTGGCAATTCTGTTTCTTTGCTCCTTACTTTTGTTCATTCAGATTTTTATCAGGGGGGACAGTTCCTCCGGATTCTTTGGCTCATCCTATCAGGATACCGAAAGCAGTTTTGGTCAGGCAGTCGCTTCCATCGATTTCCTTGACGTCGGACAGGGCTCCGCCTCTTTGCTCCGCTTTTCGGATGGAAAAGTGATGCTCGTGGATTCAGGACCGCCGTCAAAGCGTGACGCGCTGCTTTCCTATTTAAAGGAAAGAGATGTTGATCATCTGGACTGTCTGGTCATTACGCACCAGCACGGTGATCATGCAGGAAACATTTCCGCTGTTCTTGACACCTGCAGTGTTGACGAAGTTGTCTGTCCGGCTGTTCCGGAAGCCCTTCTCATTGACCCGGCAAGGTATGAAAAAATATATAAGGATATTAAGAACCATGGATTGAAGATGCATCACCCTGAACAAGGTGAAGTGCTGCTTTCGGGGGACGGTTACTCCGTGACTGTCCTGTCTGATGACACGCAGGATTACAATACTCTCAACGACTATTCCATAGTACTCAGGGTTGTTGCAGGGGATGTATCTTTTCTGATGATGGCTGATGCGGAAAGAACAACGGAAGATCAGCTGCTCAAATCGGATTTCGATCTGGACAGTGATATTCTGGTTGTCGGGCACCATGGCAATAAATATGGCGCGACGCAGGCGTTTCTCAGTGAAGTAACTCCGGATATTTCCGTAATCAGCGTAGGTGTAAACAATTTTGGACAGCCTTCCATCTCCGTTATCAAGCGTCTGGCTGATGCCGGAAGTACAATATACAGGACCGATGTGGACGGAACGGTTACGTTTGTAACAGATGGCCGTCAGTATCTTGTTGACTCCGGACTTATCTGACTTAATTATCTTCCCCGTCCTTTCAAATATCGTTCAATCATACTGTCAGTTACTTTCCTCGACATGATAATTTCGGTATAGAAATGACCGCTCGGCCGTATTGTTCGTTCCTGCGTTTCAAAATTGCATCTGACCAGTCCGAACGGGGCACTTTCCCCTTCGGCCCATTCAAAGTTATCTATAAACGTCCAATGGTAATATCTTTCGACCGCTAGCTTTTCATCAGCAATCTGACGCAGATGATCATATATGTAAGCAGAGCGGAAACGGTCTTCTTTGTCGCAGGTCCCGTTTTCCGTGATCCAGATCGGTGCAGGGTACTTTTTGTGAAGTTCTTTGCACAGCATGGTGAGGCCTTCCGGATAAATATCCCACCCCAGGTCATTTCTGGGCCGGCCTGGAAGGTCCTTCAAGCCAAAATGTGCAACGGCGTTCCTGGTGTAATAGTTTATTCCGATAAAGTCGTAATACCGTCCTTTCCCAAGTGGGGAAGTGCATCCGAGCGGAAAGGAAAGCCGGCCCGTCAGCATGGATTTCGTAATGGCTCCCTGAAAAAGCCAGGCAAGGATTTTTGCCTCACATGCATAGAATGGATTTTTACTGTATGGAATGAAAACGCACATGTGGTTTGCAAATCCTACGCGCACTTCCTTTGAACCGTACAGTTCGTGTATATCCCTGTAGACATGGAGATGGCAGAGCGTCAGGTTCCGCATGACTTTAAAAGCAGCGGAAACTGACTTTTTCCCCGGCGGCCATGTACCGTATACATACCCGTTGACGGCATAAATGTTCGGTTCGTTTATTGTCACAAAGTCACGGCACAGATCTTTGAGGTGTTCCGTAACATAAGCGGCATATTTCCGGAAATCAGCAACGCTCCCGGGTCTCTCGAATGCGCCCTTCTTTTCGAACCATAAAGGATTTGAAAAATGGTGCAGCGTCACAAGCGGTCGGATACCGTACTCGATCATTGTTCTGATTTCCGAACGGTAGTGCTCCATGGCTTCTTGATCAAAAACACCTTCCGCCGGCTCAATTCTGCTCCATTCGATGCCGAACCTGTAATCCTTTATGCCCATTTCGGACATCAGGCGGAGATCTTCCTTATAAAGCCGCCAGTGCTGATTGGCACGCAGAGTTGTGGCTCCGCCTCTGATGTGCCCGTCAACCTGCGACCATGCATACCATGAATTGTTTTTATCACCGCCTTCGATCTGTGCCGCAGCCGTTGCACAGCCAAGTGATAAGGATTCCGGCAAGTCAAAAGGAATAAAACGGTTCATAGATACGCCTCCTTAAACATACAATACTTACGTAATATCATATCATTCCGATATGAGCGGCAGTAGTATAAAATCCGTTTTTCAGAAAAGTAAAGATATGGTGTGTTCTTGACATTGTCTGCCGGATCAAAGAAAATCTATAGTTATAGAAATCGTATACAGAGAATGTTTTCGAAGCGGACAGCTCATCATGATCCGGTCATATAAAGGAGACACTATGAAAAAGCTTCTGATTGTTGTCGACTTTCAAAGGGACTTTGTTGACGGCACTTTAGGTTTTCTGTCAGCATCAGCTCTTGAGAGCGGGATCTGTGAGAAGATTCTTGCATATCGTGATGCAAACCAGACCGTTGTCTTTACCCTTGACACGCACGGTCCCGATTATGAAAAAACGCAGGAGGGGAGGAATCTTCCTGTCCGGCACTGCATTCGCGGCACAGACGGACACGAATTGTACGGACGGGTCAAGGCTCTCGCAGATAACTGTCTGCAGTTTGAAAAAGGTACATTTGGTTCTGACAGCCTTTATACTTACCTGCAGGGCAGTGATTTCGACAGCATAGAGTTGGTCGGCCTGGTCAGCAGCATTTGCGTCCTTACCAATGCTGTTCTTGCCAAGACAGCCCTTCCGGAAGCTGAAATAATTGTCGATGCATCCTGTACGGATAGTTTTGATCCGGTATTGCATGAAAAAGCACTCGATGTGCTGGCCGGCATTCAGGTGAAAGTAATAAACAGATAAACCAGCCGTCGACGGTCCCGGACCGCAAAAAACAAGACGGGAAAAGCCTTGCGCTCTGTATTCAATCTATGTTACAATCACTATTCGGTAAATTCAGAGCGGAAAGCAATTTGGAGGAATAAAAATGGCTTCTTTATTGGAGAAAAAAGAGAATAATGTGGTTGTCCTGACCATTGACGTATCAGCGGAGGATTTTGCAGAGGCGATGCAGCATTCTTATCAGAAAAATAAGAACCGCTTCCAGATTCCCGGATTCCGTAAGGGCAAGGCTCCCTATCATATGGTTAAGCAGTATTACGGCGAAGGCGTTTTTTATGATGATGCCATTGATTTTGCAGCAGGCCCTGCTTATGCAGCAGCCGTTAAGGAACACGGACTGAAGGTTGTTTCAAAGCCAGAACTCGATATCCTTGAAATCGGTACGGAAAAGGGACTTAAGTTTACAATTACCGTCACAGAGAAGCCGGAGGTTACTCTCGGCAAATATATGGGTGTAACAGCTCCCTACCATTTTCATGATGCATCGGAAGAGGATGTCCAAAAAGAGCTTGAGCGTGTGCTTGAACGCAATTCCAGACTGATCCCGGTAACCGACCGTGCTGTTGCAGCCGACGACACTGTCACCATCGATTATGAAGGTTTCCTCAAGGGTGTTGCTTTCGAAGGCGGCAAGGCTGAAGAGTATGACCTGAAGATTGGCTCCAACAGCTTCATACCCGGTTTTGAGGAACAGCTGATCGGACACAGCATCGATGAGGAGTTCCCCATTCAGGTAACATTCCCGGAAGAGTACCACAGTGAGGACCTTAAGGGTCAGGAAGTTACCTTCCAGATCAAGATTCATGCCATTAAGATGCGTGAGCTTCCTGTACTTGACGATGAGTTCGCCAAGGATGTAAGTGAATTTGATACGCTTGATGAATACAAGGCCGATATCCTGAAGAAGAAGCAGGAACAGGCTGCAAGCCATGCCGAAGCTGATTTCCAGAATGCCGTTGTTAAGGCTGTCTGTGATCATGCATCCGTGGATGTCCCGGACTGCATGATTGAGACGGAAATTGACCAGCTGGTGGACGAGCAGTCTATGCGTATGAAGTACCAGGGTATTGAGCTTGACCAGTATCTCCAGTATGTCGGGCAGACAATGGACGATTTCCGCAAGGGTCTTGCGGAATCTGCAAAAGCACGTGTAAAGAGCAATCTTGTCATTGAGGCTGTTGCCAAAGCTGAGAACATTGAAGCTACAGATGATGATGTGGAAGCGGAGACGGAGAAGATGGCAGCCCAGTACGGCATGAAAAAAGAGGAGCTTGTATCCAGACTCGGCGGAAATGATTCCTTTATCCGCGAGTCAATTGCAGCACAGAAAGCTGTTGAGAAGATGACAGCTGCAGCAATCAAGGAAGATGTGCACTCCCACGACGATGATGCTGACACCAACTCTTAATAATTTGTTAGTTTTACATGATTGAACCCGGCCGCTACTTCGGTTACCATAATAGTAGCAGACAATCTGCGAGGCTTCATTTTGAGGCCTCGCTTCTTGTTTATGAATACAAAGGAGAATTCTATGACAGAAGATGATATGAACAAGCAGGATAAGAGGCCCAAAAACACCGACGGCAAACCGCCGATTGTACGCTGCTCTTTTTGCGGCAAATCGGAACATGAAGTTGCCAGGCTGTTTGCAGGACCTTCTGTTTATATTTGCAATGAGTGTATTAACCTCTGTGATTCTCTCCTGGCAGAGGACGAAGAATATGCTTCCCCAAAGAACCGGGACGAGAGGATTGACCATGTTCCGACGCCTGCTGAGCTCAAGGCTTCCCTTGACGAGTATGTAATCGGGCAGGATCAGGCTAAGAAGGCATTGTCCGTAGCGGTATATAACCACTATAAGCGTGTTTTTTCAAAGCAGACCAAGAATGATGATATCGAGCTGACCAAGAGTAATATTCTTCTTGTCGGCCCGACCGGCTGCGGCAAGACGCTTCTTGCACAGACACTCGCAAAGGTTCTGCATGTTCCTTTTGCGGTAGCTGATGCGACCGCTCTTACGGAAGCAGGCTATGTCGGCGAGGATGTCGAGAATATTCTTCTGAAGCTTCTGCAGAATGCCGATTTTGATATTGAACAGGCGCAGCGCGGCATTATTTATATTGATGAGATTGATAAGATCACAAGAAAGTCAGAGAATCCGTCCATCACAAGGGACGTCAGCGGCGAAGGCGTGCAGCAGGCGCTTCTGAAGATTCTTGAGAGCACAATAGCCAATGTTCCCCCGCAGGGAGGCAGAAAGCACCCGCATCAGGAATTTATCCAGATCGATACGACAAATATTCTTTTCATTTGCGGAGGCGCTTTTGACGGTCTCGAAACCATTATCGAACATCGTGTCGGACAGAAGTCATTTGGCTTCGGTGCGGATATTGTTTCGAAGAAGGACAGGAAAGACGGTGAACTGCTGCAGTACCTGATGCCGCAGGATCTTCTGAAGTTCGGGCTGATTCCGGAATTTGTCGGACGTGTCCCTGTAACCGTCACACTCGAGGGCCTCAACAAAGATGCCATGGTGCGTGTCCTGAAGGAGCCCAAGAATGCACTTCTCAAGCAATACTGGAAGATGCTGAGCATGGACGGCGTGGAACTCGAGTTTACGGATGACGCCGTCGATGAGATTGCGGCCCAGGCCATCGAACGCAATACCGGAGCCAGAGGCCTTCGCGCTATCCTGGAAGAGATTATGCTGGACATCATGTTTGAGATCCCTTCGAGGAAGGATATTGAGAAGTGCATCGTGACCAAAGAGTGCGTTACCGAGAAGAAGGAGCCCCAGCTCATTATAGGCAACAAGCCAAAAAAGCGCTCCCGCACTGCTGCAGAAGATATCGGGAGCGCTGCATCTGATTCCTGTTCGGCATGACCGCAGGAACCGTCTTCCTTCTGTGACACGCGGGTATTAACCCCGACTGCCGCTGCACTGCCTGATTCTGAAAGATCGGAGATTTGCATATGTCAGACCGGCTCACAGAAAAAATAGCGCATACCAGGTCCCTTTTGGCAAAGAAGGATTCCGGAAATGCACTTACAAAGAAAGACCTTGAAAGAGAGATCTGCTCCCTTTGGGAGTGGATTCTCTTTTTTCAGCATGAAAGGCTCATTCACCTGCTTGTACTTATCACATTTGCTTTTCTGACTTTCGGAAGTCTGGCCCTGTTCCTGACAACGATTTTTTTACCTGTTATTGCTCTTTTTGTCTTGTTCTTTGTTTTACTTGTTCCGTACATTTTCTATTACTACCACTTGGAGAACGGCGTGCAGAAGCTTTATGACTTGTATGACCAATTGAAGGCGAGCGGGGAGGAATAATATGGATAAGTACACGGTTTGTCTGGACATCGGCGGTACAAAAATACTTGGTGCTGTCTTTAACAGCAAAAAAGAAATTGTATTCCGTCTCAAAAAAAAGACAAAGGCAGCAGAAGGCATGCAGAACATTGAAGACACGATTGTAAGTGTGGTAAATGAGCTGCTGACTGGCTACGGAATTACTCTGGAGGATGTCGCTGCTATTTCTGCAGGCGCTCCCGGTGTAATCAACCAGGATACAGGCGTTGTCCTGTTCGCTCCCAACCTCCCCTGGAAGAATTACGAGATCAAACGTATTATTGAAGAGAAATTCCATATTCCTTTCTCAATCGGAAACGATGTGAACGTCGGAGTATACGGCGAGTGGAAATACGGCGCCGCACGGGGGCTTTCACATGTCGCCGGACTTTTTATCGGAACCGGCATGGGCGGCGGCCTCATTCTTGACGGAAAGCTTTACACGGGTTATGACTGTAAGGGTGCCGAGATGGGACACATCGTCCTGAACACGGAAGGCCCGCTGTGCAACTGCGGTGAGAGGGGCTGTCTTGAATCGTTCTCAAGCAAGCTCGGCATGACGGCATATATCCGTCAGCAGATTATGCGCGGACGCAGCACGATGATGGAACCTGCGATTGCGGAAGGTGTGTTCAAAAGCAAGGCAATGAAGGCTGCATATGATGCCGGCGATGCCGTTATGATTGAAGCAATCGACCGTGCATGTCTTTATCTGGCGGTGGCGAGCGGATCACTCGTTAATATTTTCAGCCCGGAGATGATTGTATTTGGAGGAGGCGTTATGGAGTCTCTCGGTGATGTCTTTCTTGAAAAAATAGAGAGCCATGTGGATGCCTACTGTATGCCGTCTATCCGTAACACCGTCCAGTTCGCAAAAGCCGAACTGGGTGATGATTCCGTTCTTTACGGCGCTCTGGCACTCACGGAAAAAAATAAGAAAAAATAATAACTGCAAGGAGAAAAGAAGAATATGATACAGCATATTGTTATGTGGAAACTATTGGATGAGGCTAAAGGCAGGGGCAAGGCAGAGAATTTTGCTCTCATACGTGACGGTCTTTCGGCTCTTCCTGCCATTATTCCAGAGATCAGGAGCCTTTCCGTGCTGATGAATGCAAATCCTGACGATCAGAGGAATATGGATGCTGTTCTCGTTACAACTTTTGACAGCCTGGCTGATCTGGATATCTATGCAAACCACCCTGAGCATCTCAAAGTAGGTGCTTTTATCGGCAGCGTCGTCAGCGCCAGGTCTGCAATTGATTATCTGATCTGAGACTTAATAATTTTGCAATGATTATATATTGAACCTGGACTGTATTATGATTTTGCGGTCCAGGTTTTAGCATGTCCGCATTTATATTCCACTGCTTTTCAAAAGACGAAAAACGCGCATATTTGTAACCCAAAGATGACATAAAACGGCGCAGCGGCGCGGTTTTGTTGACATGCTTTCCCCGCGTACTTATTATTATAGGCACGCAGATCATATCAAATAAATAAGAAGCAGGAGGTAATCTTATGACAGATCAACTGCAGGAAATGGGGGAGCGAATTAAAGCTCTCCGTGAGATTGAAGAAATTACCCGGGAAACTATGGCAGTCAAATGTGAGGTCAGCCTTGCAGACTACATTTCTTATGAGAACGGTGAAAAGGATTTTTCGTTTTCTTTTTTGTACAATGCGGCGAATGCGCTTGGTGTAGATGTAGTGGATTTAATGAGCGGGGATTCGCCGAAACTGTCGACCTGCTGCATGGTTAAAAAGGGCGGCGGATTTGAAGTCAAACGCCGGGCATCTTATGATTACAGGCACCTGGCTTTTACTTTCCGGCATAAGATGGCCGAACCGTTTATGGTTACGGTTGAACCAAAGGAAGATGTCGTTCCGGTGCTGCATGCGCACGAAGGTCAGGAATTCAACTACGTTGTGGAAGGACAGATGACCTTTTACATCGGCGAGATATCCTACGAACTCGATGAAGGCGACAGTATTTACTTTGATTCCGGAATTCCCCATGCAATGAAGGCCAATCTCGGAAAACCCTGTAAATTTTTAGCAGTTGTTATGAAAAAGGAGCGATAATATGCCAATATATCAAGAATTTATCGGAAGACACAGAGACGATTTTGCAACTCTTGAGGATCTGCAGAAGAACTACAAGGTAACGTATAAGGATAATTTCAATTTCGCATATGATGTCCTGGACGTCCTTGCGGAGAGGTCGCCGGACAAACTGGCCATGCTGTGGGTATCGAATGAAGGTGCTGAGCGCAGGTTTTCCTTCAGCGAGATGTCCCGGCTTTCCAATAAGGCGGCGAACTTTTTTACAGGCTGCGGAATCAAGAAGGGCGATCTTGTCATGCTTGTCCTGAAGCGCGGTTATGAGTTCTGGTACTGCATGATGGGCCTGCATAAGATCGGAGCAGTAGCAGTACAGGCAACCCATATGCTGCTGGCAAAGGATTATATTTACCGGATGAATGCCGGGCGGATCAAAATGATTGTCATGACGGGTGACGGCGACTGCACGGAGCATGTGGATGAAGCGCTCGGCGAGTATGAGACACTTGAAAAACGTGCCGTAACGCGAGGCAAGAAAGTTCCTGGCTGGATTGATTTTGATACGGAACTCGAGGCTGCAAGTGACGCGTGGACAAGACCGTCAGGCGACGCGGATACATGTGCTGCCGATCCGATGATCATGTCGTTTTCTTCGGGAACGACAGGTTACCCGAAGATGGTGCTTCATGATTTCACATATCCCCTCGGACATCTGCTGACAGGTGTTTTCTGGCACCGCGTCGAGGACGGAGGCATGCATTTTACTATTTCCGATACAGGCTGGCTTAAGTCGCTGTGGGGTAAGATGTACGGGCAGTGGCTTGGTGAATCCGCTGTCTTTACATATGACTTCGAAAAGTTCAGTGCGCCGGATATTCTTGAAAAAATTGACAGATATCAGATTACAACATTCTGTGCACCGCCTACGATGTACCGGTTTATGATCAGGGAAGATTTCTCCCTGTATGATTTTTCCCACCTCAAACACTGCTGCACGGCAGGCGAAGCTTTAAACCCCGAAGTATATACGCAGTGGCTGAAAAACACAGGACTCAAGATCTTTGAAGGATTCGGACAGACGGAGACTACACTCTGCTGCAGCACGCTGTACCCCTGGATGCAGCCGCGTCTCGGGTCCATGGGACTTCAGTCTCCCGGCTACAAGCTTATTATTGCAGACGAGGAAGGCAAAGAGCAGCCATATGGTGTTACCGGTGAGATCTGCATCCGCACTGACGAGGAAGTCGGAGGGAAACCCGTCGGACTCATGCGCGAATACTATAAGGATTCCGAGTCCACAAAACGTTCGTGGCATGACGGTCTCTATCATACCGGTGATACAGCCTACCGCGATGAAATGGGATTTCTCTGGTATGTCGGACGTGTTGATGACGTCATTAAGAGTTCCGGGTACCGTATCGGACCTTTCGAAGTGGAGAGCGCACTCATGGAGCACCCTTCCGTCCTGGAATGTGCCGTAACCGGCGTCCCGGATCCGGTGCGCGGATTTGCCGTCAAGGCAACCGTGGTTCTGTGCAGGGGCTATGCGGGTTCGCCTGAATTGACAAAAGAACTCCAGAATTATGTCAAGCATGTCACGGCCCCTTACAAATATCCGAGAATTATCGAGTATGTCGATGAACTTCCGAAGACAATCAGCGGTAAAATTATGCGTAAGGATATTCGGGAGAAAGACATGGAGAAGGACGTCGAAAAAAAGTAGTTGGCTATCCAGATGATTTTCATGTAAAATATATGGATTAGTCAAAAATCTGGAGGTTTAAGCAAATGGCACGTATAGACAGTATTAGTAAGGCATTCGAGCCGGCAGAGGCAGAATCAAGAATTTATGCCGACTGGCAGGAAAAGGGATATTTCCATGCAGTCCCTGACTCCGATAAAGAACCTTATTGCATTGTCATGCCGCCTCCCAATATTACAGGACAGCTCCACCTTGGTCATGCGCTCGATAATACGCTTCAGGATATCCTGATCCGCTTCAAACGCATGCAGGGGTATTCGGCGCTCTGGCTGCCGGGAACCGACCATGCAGCGATTGCTACGGAGGCTAAAATTGTTGAGTCCATGAAAAAGGACGGCATCACAAAAGATGATCTTGGACGTGATAAATTCCTTGAACGTGCATGGGCATGGCGTGAAGAGTACGGTACCCGTATTGTCAAACAGCTCAAACGTATGGGTTCTTCCTGCGACTGGGAACGGGAGCGCTTCACAATGGATGAAGGCCTGTCCCAGGCTGTCACGGAAGTATTTATCCGTTACTACAACGAAGGCCTGATTTACCGCGGTGAAAGAATCGTAAACTGGTGCCCGCACTGCCATACATCCATTTCCGATGCTGAAGTGGAATATGAAGAGCAGGAGGGCTGCTTCTGGCATCTCCGGTATCCGCTTGCAGACGGATCCGGCGATCTGGTCCTTGCAACAACAAGGCCCGAGACGCTTCTCGGCGATACGGCCGTAGCCGTGCACCCGGATGATGAGAGATACAGGCATCTGATCGGAAAAATGGTCGTACTCCCGCTTGTCGGAAAAGAGATCCCGATTGTTGCCGACACATATGTTGAGAAGGATTTCGGTACCGGTGTCGTAAAAATTACCCCGGCACATGACCCTAACGACTTTGAAGTCGGACTTCGGCATAACCTCCCGATTGTCAATATTATGACGGAAGATGCACATATCAATGAAAACGGCGGGATATATGCCGGAATGGAGCGCTACGAGGCCAGAAAGAGAATTGTTGCGGACCTGGAAGCACAGGGATACCTGATCAGGACGGAGCCTCATATTCATAATGTAGGCACATGCTACCGCTGCGGGACTACGGTTGAACCGCGTGTATCATTCCAGTGGTTTGTAAAGATGAAGCCCCTGGCCGAGCCTGCCATTGAGGCGGTAAGAAATGGAGATACGAAATTCGTACCGGACCGCTTTGATAAAATCTATTTCAACTGGATGGAAAACATCCGCGACTGGTGCATTTCACGTCAGCTGTGGTGGGGCCACAGGATCCCTGCATATTACTGTCAGGACTGCGGAAATATTACCGTTGCCTCGCCGGCTCCTGAAAAGTGCAGCAAATGCGGAAGCACACACCTGAAGCAGGATGAGGATACACTTGATACGTGGTTCTCGTCGGCCCTCTGGCCTTTCTCAACCCTCGGATGGCCGGATAAAACGGATGAACTTGACTACTGGTATCCGACAAATGTGCTTGTGACCTCCTATGACATTATTTTCTTCTGGGTTGCAAGGATGATTTTTTCGGGAATCTCCTGTATGGGCAAGGCACCTTTTGACAACGTGCTGATCCATGGTATTGTCCGTGACGCCCAGGGGAGAAAAATGAGCAAGTCACTTGGCAACGGAATCGATCCGCTTCCCATTATTGACAAGTACGGTGCTGATGCGCTCCGCTATTCGCTTGTTACCGGCAACGCACCCGGCAACGACCAGCGTTTCCAGGAAGAGAAGATAGAATCTGGGCGCAATTTTTCAAATAAGATCTGGAACGCCATGCGTTTTGTTCTGATGAACTGCGAAGACGGCCTTTCTTTCGAGAATGTCGACCGGTCCAGGTTCACGGTTGAGGATAAATGGATTCTTTCCAGACTGAATACCGTCATCACGGAAGTTACCGCCAACCTTGAAAAATTCGAGTTCGGTGTTGCACTTTCGAAGATTTACAGCTTCCTCTGGGAGGAGTACTGCGACTGGTATATTGAAATTGCGAAAGCCCGCCTGTATGACAAAGATTCCGCAACGCGTCCGGAGGCCCTGTATGTACTGAACGATGCGCTGGCCCGTGCAATGCAGCTTCTTCATCCGTTCATGCCGTTCCTGACCGAGGAAGTATACAAATCCCTGGTTATTGATGACCGGGCGGAATCAATCATGGTTTCCGACTGGCCGAAACCGGATTCTTCGAATGAATTCCCCGAGCAAGAACAGCAGATGGTTCTTCTCATGGATGCGATCCGCGCAATCCGTAATGTCCGTGTGAATATGGGCGTTGCTCCTTCGAGAAAAGCAAATATCATTCTGGTTACGGCGGATTCGGCTGTAGCCGGCATGTTTGTCAGCGGCAGAGCGTTTCTCGAGCGTCTTGCAAGTGTAAGCGGTCTAGAGGTCAGAGACAGCAAAGCAGATATCCCCGCTACGGCAGTTGCCGCAGTATTCGGGGGCGGAGAAATCTACATCCCGCTTGAGGACCTGATCGACATTGATAAGGAACTTGAACGCCTTGACAAAGAACTGGTTAACCTTGCAAGAGAACTTGACCGGGTTGACGCAAAGCTTGCAAACCAGGAATTTGTCGGTAAAGCCCCTGAAAAAGTCATCGCAGCGGAACGTGAAAAGAAAGCCAGATATCAGGATATGCACAGGAGCCTTGTTGAGCGGATCGCGCTTCTGAAGTGATGCAGGCTAAGGGGGAATAAGCATGACAGATCATTCGGAATTTGATGAAGTAATATCGGAAGGTCACGGAACCGCTTCAGATGAAGAAACCGGGGCGGGCAGGGAATCTGCAGCCGTTGAGGACGTTTCGGAAGAAAAGCCTAAGGAAAAAGAAGTCCTTCTGGTTAAGATGTCTCCGGATATTCTTCCAAAGGATGTCGTCCACTGTTTCCCGGCCAGAAAGTCTGTCATTGCTTTCCGCAGGGCTGTAACTATCCCGCTGTTTTTCATATTTCTTGCAGGTGCTGTCTACTTTTTGCTTCCCGACAGCAGGAGCATTGCTCTCGCCTTTTTTGCTGCAGCCGGAAGTACTGTCAGTCTCCTGGTGTTTATCCAGTCGTTTCTGATTGCATCATACAGGGTGGCACTCGACTATGGGCAGAAAGCAGTCACACTGCGGTATAAATTTCAGATTATCCGCATTTCCTTTTCCGATTTTGATACCAGGGAAGGAAAGCCGGACCGCGCGGAATCACTTCTTTCCTCGTCAAGCCTGAACCGGAACAAAAAACCTGTCCGATATCTGATTCTTGACAATGTCCGCGATTCGGCCTGTTATCAGACAACATCAAAGGATTTGGCATCGGAAGAGGATTTTAACCGGCTCAAAACAGAAGCCGAAAATATCCGGGATGTTTTCCGCGGAAAGCCGGCAGAGGAAAAAGTTGTTGTTGATGAGGATGAAATGGATAAAATTATTCATAGTGCCCTCGCGGATACATCGAAAAAACATTGACGAACAGGGATAAAAAATCATACAATAGTTACGGTGCGACAAAGGTTTGCACATACGTGTTTCAAAGGAGTGAATCATTATGCCATTAGTTACAACTACTGAAATGTTCAAGAAGGCTTATGAAGGCGGATACGCCATCGGTGCTTTCAATGTAAACAACATGGAAATCATTCAGGGAATTACCGAAGCAGGAAAAGAGCTCAATGCTCCGCTTATCCTTCAGGTTTCTGCAGGCGCCCGCAAGTATGCAAATCACACATACCTCACAAAGCTTGTTGAAGCTGCTGTTATCGAGACAGACCTTCCGATTGCTCTTCACCTTGACCACGGAGATACTTTTGAACTTTGCAAGAGCTGTATCGACGGCGGATTTACATCCGTTATGATTGACGGATCCAAGCATTCATATGAAGATAACATCAAGCTCACAAAGCTGGTTGTCGAGTATGCACATGCTCACGGTGTTGTTGTTGAAGCTGAATTGGGCAAGCTTGCCGGTATTGAAGATGACGTCAACGTTTCTGCTGAAGATTCTTCTTACACGGATCCTGCACAGGTTCAGGATTTTGCCGAGCGCACAGGATGTGACTCACTTGCTATTGCTATCGGTACATCCCATGGTGCGTATAAGTTTAAGCCCGGCACAAAGCCGCAGCTTCGTTTTGACATCCTCGAGCAGGTTGAAGCCCGTCTGCCCGGTTTCCCGATTGTTCTCCACGGCGCATCTTCCGTAATTCCGGAATATGTTAAGATGGTTAATGATTACGGCGGAAAGATGCCTGATGCAATCGGCGTTCCGGAAGATATGCTCCGTAAGGCTGCAAGTATGGCAGTATGCAAGATTAACATCGATTCCGATATCCGTCTTGCAATGACAGGAACAATCCGCAAGTATTTTGCCGAGAATCCTTCTCACTTTGATCCCCGTCAGTACCTTGCACCGGCTCGTGATGCTGTTAAGGCCATGGTTGCCCACAAGATCACGGATGTCCTTGGCTGTAATGGTAAGGCCTGATTCTGACTTAGCTTCCGTTTCATAACGGATAATCGGCACCCCATGATTTCATGGGGTGCCTTTTGTTTTTCTTATGTTATCTATGATATAATTATAAAAGCAATTTTTGTATGTTGCTGTGTGGTATTGTCATCGCTGAAAAAAACAGACTCCGTTTACAGCGTTATGATTTTTACCCTGATGCATATTGGGAGATATATTATGAAAAAAAGAGGCAGCGACGATTTTCCGTTTGACGATCTGGCTGGTCCGCGAAAAACATACTATGACGGACTTGCTTCTCCGGCAGACAAAACGCCGAATGAGTT